>Ga0326597_10001438_pt1 | contig 38634 bp, 34 predicted proteins | sample RVTome_12_FD_203789 | JGI IMG/M metagenome (GOLD analysis project Ga0326597, IMG submission 203789) | Soil microbial communities from uranium-contaminated site in the Upper Colorado River Basin, Wyoming, United States - RVT100D185 | ecosystem: Environmental > Terrestrial > Soil > Contaminated >... | reverse complement strand
CGGATCCCCTCGATCGGGACGGAATATCTCCGAACGTTGCGGCAGTTTAAATTCAACGAAACTTTGTACGAACTCCTGGTGAAGCAGTACGAACTGGCGAAACTGGACGAGGCGAGAGATGCGGTCGTCATCCAGGTGATCGACCGGGCGGTTCCTCCGGAGCGGAAGTCCAGACCAAGAAAGGCTTCCATCGTCATATTGACGACGGTAACGATGTTCTTTCTTTCTGCATTTATCGTATTGCTTTATGAACATCCCTGGAAAAAGTCAGGGAAGCCGCCGGGCGACGATTACTCGGCCACGGAAAATCGAAAAAGTTGATCGAGAGACCATCGACTGCTTCTTGCAAGCTGGAATTCAATGCAAATGTTAATGTGCTTAGCCCCTAAATTTACTCATTACAGAGAGGGAAAATGCTGAAGGGAAAATCAATTCTTGTGACTGGTGGAACCGGTTCGTTTGGGAAGAAATTTATTGAAATCATCCTGTTGACATACCCGGAGATTAAACGGGTTGTCGTCTACTCTCGGGGAGAGATGAAACAGTTCGAGATGGCGCAGCAGTTTTCAACCTCCAAATACGAACCGATCCGTTATTTTATCGGGGATGTGCGCGATAAGGACCGGCTGTCCCGTGCGATGGAGGATATCGAAATTGTTGTGCATTCCGCTGCCCTCAAGCAGGTTCCGGCCTGTGAATATAATCCTTTTGAAGCGATTAAAACCAATATTCTCGGTGCCCAGAACGTCATTGAGTGTGCGATAGATCGCGGGGTAAAGCAGGTGGTGGCTCTCAGTACCGACAAGGCCGCCGCCCCTATTAATCTCTACGGGGCGACGAAGCTCTGTTCCGATAAACTCTTCGTGGCAGCCAACAACTTCAAGGGAAAACACGACATCAAGTTTTCGGTAGTGCGGTACGGCAACGTGATGGGGAGCCGCGGCAGTGTTATCCCTTTCTTTCTGGAGAAGAGAAACGATGGAGTCCTGCCGATCACTGACGAGAGAATGACGCGGTTCAACATCTCCCTCGAGGATGGGGTGAAACTGGTTCTCTATGCCCTCGAGAACATGTGGGGAGGAGAAATATTCGTACCGAAGATTCCCAGCTTCAAGATCACGGATCTGGCGGCGGCCGTGGCTCCCGCCTGCAAGAAAAATATTGTCGGCATCCGCCCCGGGGAAAAGCTACACGAGGAAATGATTACATCAACCGATGCGTTATCCACAGTAGAGTTCCAAAAATATTTCGTTATCCTTCCTTCTATCAATTTATGGGACGTGGATTCATTTACCGCTACGTTTGACGGGAAGCACTGTGCCGATGGTTTCTGCTACAACAGCGGAACAAACAGCGAATGGCTTTCCGTCCGACAGATTCGTGAACTGATCAAGGTACACGTTGACCCTACCTTCACCGTTTAGGGAGCGTATGTTTAAAAATTCACCTATTCCTTATGGCCGGCAATCCATTTCCGATGAGGACATCCAAGCGGTTGTAAACGTTCTCCGCTCGGACTGGATCACTCAGGGACCGGCAATAGGGCGGTTCGAGCAGGCCGTAGCCGATTACTGTGGGGCTCGTTATGCGGTTGCGGTGAACAGTGCCACGTCGGCGCTCCACATCGCCTGCCTGGTGGCGGGGCTCGGCCACGGCGGTACTCTCTGGACCTCGCCCAACACCTTTGTGGCCTCAGCAAACTGCGGACTCTACTGCGGTGCCGGTATTGATTTCGTCGATATAGACCCCCAAACCTACAACCTGAGCGTCGAGCGGCTGGAAGAAAAACTCGTTGCGGCACAACAGGACGGCACGCTCCCCAAACTCCTCATTCCGGTCCATTTTGCCGGGCAGTCTTGCGACATGGCGCGGATTGCTGATCTGGCTAAGATTTATGGATTCAGGGTTGTTGAAGACGCTTCTCATGCTATCGGCGGCAGGTATCGCCAGACAGTCGTCGGCTCATGTTCGTTTTCGGATATGACCGTCTTCAGCTTCCATCCGGTAAAAATCATCACCACCGGCGAGGGGGGGATGGTGCTCACCAACAGTCGGGAGTCGTACGAGAAGCTGGCACGGCTGCGTAGCCACGGAATTACCCGCGATCCAGCCCTGATGGAGGGAGACTCCCACGGCCCTTGGTACTACCAGGAGATCGAACTTGGCTTCAACTACCGCATGACCGACATGCAGGCCGCTCTTGGCCTTAGCCAACTTGAGTGCCTGGATGAGTTTGTTGCCCGGCGGCATCAGTTGGTTGGCAGGTACAACCAAGCGCTGACGAGCTTGCCGTTGGTTCTGCCATACCAGCATCCCGACACCTATTCCGCCTTCCACCTGTATGTCGTTCGGTTGAAACTGAACGCAATGAAAAAGAATCGCCGGCAGGTTTTCGAGGAACTGCGGGCATCGGGCATCGGGGTGAATGTCCATTACATACCCGTTCACACGCAGCCGTATTTTCGAACGCTTGGATTTCACGCCGGAGATTTTCCCGAAGCGGAAAAATATTATGAAAACGCGATCAGCCTCCCCATGTTTCCCGGGCTATCCGAAAAGGACCAGGATTACGTGATCGATACGCTGAGGGATATTCTGCATTGAAGACAGTCATTATCGTACAAGCCCGAATGACCTCTACCCGATTGCCGGGAAAGATCATGAAAGAAGTCATGGGCAAGCCCCTGCTGGAATATCAGGTCGAACGAATGAAGCGGGTGGAATCGGCGAATGAAATCGTGATCGCCACGACAGTGGGTGATGCAGACCGCGTAATCGTTGAATTTTGCGATCGACTCTCCATCCCCTGCTTCCGCGGTTCAGAACAGGATGTGCTGTCCAGATATTACGAGTCCGCCAAAGCGTTCAACGCGGATATCGTGGTTCGATTGACATCGGATTGTCCTCTCGTCGACCCTTCCATCGTAGAGAGAGTCCTTCGTTTTTATTTCGATCACTCCTCGGAATATGATTATGTCTCCAATTGTCTGGTTCGGACCTACCCCCGGGGGATGGATACGGAGGTCTTTCCATCCGGAATCCTTGAAGAAGCATATTCCGAAGCGACGGAACCGGCGGACCGTGAGCACGTAACACCGTTCATCTACAGGCAGCAACGGCGCTTTCGGTTGGCAAACGTCACCTATCACGTAGACTTAAGCCGCCACCGATGGACAGTGGATACCCGGGAGGATTTCGCACTGATCCGGCGAATCATCGAAAGTCTTTATCCCCGCAACCCTGAATTTCGGATGGAGGATATTCTGGAATTGTTTGACTGTGATCCCGAATTGCTCCTCATTAATGCTCATGTGGGGCAGAAGAAACCAGGAGAATGATCATTTTTTCGTTGGAGGGCCCGACATCCTATGGATAAATTCAGGACTGGCCAGGAAGAATTCTGGGCCGGGGAATTCGGCGACGATTACACCACCAGAAACCGGGGAGTCGACTGGGTCGCATGCAACACGGCGTTGTTTGCGAAAATATTCACACGGGTGGAACCCGTAAGATCCGTCATCGAGTTCGGATCGAACATCGGCCTCAATCTGCAGGCCATAAGGCATCTTCTCCCGAACGCCGAGCTTTCCGCCGTGGAAATCAACCGGAATGCCGTCGAGGAGTTGCGGAAATTACCGTCCGTGAAGGTGTACCCGGAATCGATTCTCGATTTTACTCCCGACTATACTCGCGACCTTGTATTGGTGAAAGGGGTTCTGATTCACTTGAATCCCGACTTCCTTCCTCATGTATACGACCTGCTCCATCGGACGTCGAACCGGTATATCTGCCTGGCGGAATATTACAACCCGAGCCCTGTCGTGATTAATTACCGGGGCCACACGGACAAGTTGTTCAAGCGGGATTTTGCCGGAGAGCTGCTGGATCGGCACAAGGACCTGCGGTTGATGGATTATGGTTTTGTTTACCACGGGGATCCGAAATTTCCCCAGGATGATATCACCTGGTTCCTGTTGGAGAAAAGATGAACAGACCCACTCATTTCAAGGAGACGACCGGATGATTTACTGCAGAAGATGCATCATGCCCGATACGAAACCCGACCTCCTCGTCGACAAGGAAGGCGTTTGCAACGCCTGCCGCAGTTACGAGAGGAGGGCGGAAATCGACTGGGAGGTTCGAAAGCGGGACCTCGTGCAGATATTGGATAGATACAAATCCAAAAACAACTCGAGATGGGACTGCATCGTTCCCGTAAGTGGGGGCAAGGACAGCACGATCCAAGTCGTCAGGATGTTACAGATGGGATCAAACCCTCTCTGCGTGACCGCGACCACATGCGACCTTTCCGAGATCGGACGCAGGAACATCGAAAATATTAAAAACCTGGGCGTCGACTACATCGAATTCTCCCCGAACAAGAAGATCCGGAGAAAATTGAACCGGATCGGCCTGACCCAGGTGGGCGATATTTCCTGGCCAGAGCATGTGGGGATCTTTACCATCCCGGTCCGGGCGGCCGTGGAATTCGAGGTTCCGCTGATCGTCTGGGGCGAAAATTCTCAGAACGAGTATGGAGGGCCTGCTTCCGCCAGCGAGAACAACATTTTGAACCGGCGTTGGCTTGAGGAGTTCGGCGGACTGTTGGGATTGCGGGTTTCCGACCTGATCGGCCTTGAAGGGATCGAAGCGAGGCACCTCATACCATATACCTATCCTACGGATGACGAACTGCTGCGCGTCGGAGCAACGGGGATATTCCTTGGCTACTATCTGCCTTGGGATGGGTACTCCAATGCCCTGATTTCGCAAGCGTACGGTTTTTCCACCCTGCAAACCACGGTGGAGGGGTCCATCGTCAGCTACGAAAATCTGGACAATCACCAGACCGGTATTCATGACTATTTCAAGTTCCTGAAGTTCGGCTTCGGCCGGGCTACCGACCTCGCATGCCTGCATATCCGCCGGGGTCGAATAACACGGCGGGATGGGATCGAGATGGTTCACCGGCACGACGGGAAATTTCCCTGGACGTACCTGGGAAAACATCTGGAGAAGATTCTCGAGCCGCTCGACGTCACGGTGGAGGAATTCGTCGGGATCTGCGATCGATTCACAAACAAGAAATTGTTTTTAAAGGACAACAGGGGGAACCTCATCAAAGACAAATTGGGGAACCTTACCAAAATCAAATACCCGGATGTTGAAGGAGAGACGGATTATTGTCCATCCTGATCGTTGACTATAACTTGAGCAACCTCGGGTCCATCCGACGTTCCCTTGAGGAGTGCGGTGTTTCTCCCGTTGTTTCGGAGGATCCGGGAAAACTGAAAACGGCAAGCCGCATCGTGTTGCCGGGCGTCGGTTCTTTTACGGACGGAATGGCAAATCTCTGGAAAATGGGATGGGCGACCGCTCTTCAGGAAGCCGTCAGGGAGGACGGGATTCCATTGATGGGTATATGCTTGGGGATGCAGTTGCTTGCCGAGGAGGGCGACGAGGGAGGCACGGTCGGGGGATTGGGGTTGATCCCCGGAGAGGTTCGACGGTTCGTTCCGGGGGATTCCTCGACCCGGATTCCCCATATCGGATGGAACGAGGTCTGGAAAGCATCCCGGAACGATCTGTTCGAGGGGATCCCGGACGGTTCGGATTTCTACTTCGTGCATAGTTATCATTTCATCCCTCGCCACAAGGAACATATCCTTGCCACTACGCCTTATTGCGGCGATTTCGTTTCGGCCATCGGCATGGGGAACGTTTTCGGGGTTCAGTTCCACCCGGAAAAAAGCGGGCGGCCCGGTTTTCAGATTTTGAGGAACTTCCTGAAATTATAACCATCCGAGGAATTCTTGCTGAAATTAAGGGTAATCCCCACGTTGCTTTGGAAAGATATCGGTTTGGTGAAAGGAGTCGGATTCGACAGTTGGCGCAGGGTCGGAACATTGATGCCGGCGATCAAAGTCTATAACACCCGGCAGGTGGACGAGCTCATCGTCCTGGATATTTCCGCAACTTCAGAGAATAGAGTCCCCGACTATGAATCCATGAAGGAATTTTCGGCGGAATGCTTCGTTCCGTTGACGGTGGGTGGCGGGGTTTGTAGCCTGGAAACGATCCGTGGGCTGCTCCGGGCGGGTGCCGACAAGGTTGCAATCAACTCGGCAGCCTACGGGAATCCGGGACTCATCCGGGAGGCGGCGGAAAAATTCGGTTCCCAGTGCATCGTGGCCAGCATCGATGCGCGCCGAAATCCGAACGGGGGTCATGACTGTTTCTCCTTGTGCGGTTCGAAGGCGACCGGGAAGGAAGCGGGGGCCTGGGCGCGGGAAGTGGAAAGCCTGGGAGCCGGCGAAATCCTGATCACCTCGATTGAACGGGATGGAACCATGCAGGGGTACGATCTGGATCTTCTGAAGAGGGTCACGGATAGCGTCCGGATTCCGGTGATCGCTTCCGGTGGTGCGGGGAACTATCAGCACATGGCCGAGGCCATCTCGCTGACCGGTTGTTCCGCCGTGGCGGCGGCCAGTATCTTTCACTTTACCCATCAAACCCCCATGGAAGCGAAGGAGTACCTCTCTGCCAGGGGGATCCCGGTCAGAAATGTGAATGTCCGGGAGGGATCCCGATAGCAAGCCCGCAAATGCCGATGCATGCCGCCTTCCGGGCGGACTCCTCGATCACCATTGGAACAGGCCACTTGTTCCGATGTCTTACCCTGGCGGATGCCCTCCGGAGAAAGGGCGGGACCGTTTCTTTTTTCTGCCGTGATCTGCCGGGGAACCTGATTTCGAACGTCGAGGAAATGAAGATCCCGGTCCATCGTCTTTCCTTCGACCGGGAGGCGGGAATTTCGTGGGAGATGGATGCGAGGGACACCCTTCGCCGGATCGCTGATGCTGCGAAGATCGACTGGCTGGTCGTGGATCACTACGCCCTCGACAGGAGATGGGAAAAGGAATTGCGTCCTTTTGCGAGGAAGATCATGGCCATCGACGATCTCGCCGACCGCCCCCACGATTGCGATCTGTTACTGGACCAGAATCTCCACGAATTCCCGAATCGTCGGTATGCGGGATTGGTCCCGGAACATTGCCGGAGAATTTTCGGCCCCCGGAATGCGCTTTTACGGCCCGAATTCATGGAGGCGAGAAAAACATTGAGGGATCGTGACGGGGTGGTCCGCAGGATCCTGGTTTTTTTCGGGGGTTCCGATTTGACCGATGAGACTTCGAAGGCGTTGGAAGCTCTGCGGAGATTGGGCCGCCCGGATATCGTCGTCGACGTGGTAGTGGGCGGTGCGAATCCCCACCAGGAAAGGGTCCGGCAATCCTGTCTTGGCATGGGGAATGTCAGATGTCATTTCCAGATCAGGAATATGGCGGAACGGATGGCGAAGGCGGACCTCGCCATCGGGGCACCAGGGACCGCTACCTGGGAGAGGTGTTATCTGGGATTGCCGACCGTGACCCTGGTACTTGCCGAAAACCAGCTACAGAACGCCTTAGAGGTTTCCAGGGCCGGGGCCATCGCGAACCTGGGGTGGAACTCCGAGATTGACGCCGGCAATCTCGCCGAAGCCGTCAGGCGGTTATTGGATGACCCGAAAGCATTGAGGGAGATGGCTGCCCGAGGGGTCCAATTGATGGGCGGGGATTCCTTCGAGGGAGCGGACGGGGTGGTACGGGAAATGATGGGAGATGGCCATGCCCCGGCGTGAAGATTACCATCTGCGGCCGATCGAGGAAACGGATCTGAGCATGGTCCTGCGATGGCGCAACTCGGCCCGTATCCGTGAAAACATGTATACCGATCACGAGATCAGCATGGATGAGCATCGAGCGTGGTTCGACAGGCTCAGGAAAGAATCCGAACCCCTCTTTCTGATTTTCGAATTCCGAGGGAAGCCGATTGGCGTCGTCCATGTGACGCAAATCGATAGACACAACAACAGAAGTTACTGGGGATTTTACATTGGAGACCCCGAGGCAACCCGGGGAAGCGGTACCGCCCTGGGGTATTTCGGGTTGAACTACATCTTCGAGGTGCTGAAGATCAGGAAACTGTGCGCCGAGGCATTCGCGTTCAACTCGGCCAGTTTGAAGTTTCACAAGCGGCTGGGTTTTATCGAAGAGGGACGCATGGTAAAGCATGTTCTGAAAAACGGCCGCTACGAGGATATCGTTTCTTTCGCCTTGTTCAAAGAGGATTGGATCCGTCACAGAAGACGTATCGAGGAGCTGTGTTTTGACGAGGGAGGTACTGGTTGAAGGAAATCTTCCTTCGGCAAAGAGGAGTCGGAGCCGAGCACCCTCCTTTCATCATCGCGGAAATGTCGGGCAACCATAACCAGTCGCTCGACAGGGCAATGGAGATCGTGGAAGAAGCGGCGAAAGCCGGGGCGCATGCGCTGAAGCTTCAGACCTACACTGCCGACACGATGACGCTGGACCTGAGGGAAGACGATTTTTTAATTCAGGACCCTTCCAGCCTCTGGAAAGGTTACTCCCTGTACGACCTGTATCGTGAGGCTCACACGCCGTGGCAGTGGCACAAGCCGATCTTCGATCGATGCAGGGATTTGGGATTAATCTGTTTCAGTACGCCCTTTGATGAAACGGCGGTGGATTTCCTGGAATCGCTGGAAGTCCCCTGCTACAAGATCGCCTCCTTCGAAAATACGGACATTCCGCTGATCCGCAAGGTTGCCTCAACGGGGAAACCGATCATTCTGTCCACAGGAATGGCAACGGCGGAGGAACTCGACGAAAGCGTCCGCGCGGCGAGAGAGACCGGTTGCGAAGGGATCATCCTGCTCAAATGTACAAGCACCTATCCCGCCTCTCCGGAGTCTTCCAATCTCCTCACCATTCCGCATATGAGGGAAATGTTCGATGTGCAGGTCGGCCTGTCGGACCACACCCTGGGTATCGGCGTTGCACTAGCTAGCGTAAGCCTGGGGGCGACGGTAATCGAAAAGCATTTCACCGTGAGACGGGCCCTGGGCGGTTTGGATTCCGCATTCTCCATGGAACCCGAGGAAATGCGGGCTTTGGTAACGGAAAGCGAGCGGGCATGGAAAGCTTTGGGCGCGGTAACGTATGGCCCCACGGAAAAAGAGAGAGCGTCGATGAAATACCGACGATCACTGTATGTGGTGGAGGACATAAAATCCGGGGATTTCTATACGGAAAAAAATATTCGAGCCATCAGGCCGGGCTGTGGATTACCGCCCAAGTATTACAAAATCATCCTGGGGAAGAAAGCCAATACCGATATCCGGAAAGGCACCCCCTTGGGATGGGATCTGATCGCATGATGGGATCAGCCGATTTGGCGGCAGGAACAAGAAGCACCAACGCGACATTACTTGTATGACAAACGGAAAGGAAAAATAAAATGGGTGATGTGGCGTCGCCAAAAAATTTCGCTCTTATAGGTGCCGCCGGATACATCGCACCGCGGCACATGAAAGCGATCAGGGATACCGGGAACAGGATCGTCGCCGCGTTGGACAAGTCCGATTCGGTGGGAATCCTCGACAGCTTCTTTTACGAAGTGCCCTTCTTCACCGAGTTCGAGCGGTTCGACCGGCATGCGGAAAAGTTGCGCCGGCAGGGGGGGGACACGCGCATTCACTACACCAGCATCTGCTCCCCCAATTATCTTCACGATGCCCACGTGCGATTCGCCCTGCGCATCGGCGCCGATGCGATCTGCGAAAAACCGCTCGTCCTCAACCCCTGGAACCTGGACGCCCTCGCCGAGCTGGAGCGGGAATCGGGGAAGAGGATCTACAACATCCTCCAGCTCAGGGTCCATCCTTCCATCATGGCTCTGCGGGAGAAGATCCGGCAGGCCCCGGCAGGGAAAAAGTATGCCATCGACCTCACGTACATTACTTCCCGGGGGAACTGGTACTTCGCCTCCTGGAAAGGTGACATCAGCAAATCCGGCGGGATCGCCACCAATATCGGTGTTCACTTCTTCGACATGCTGATGTGGATTTTCGGTGGCGTACGGCACCTGGAAGTGCACGTCGCCGACGACCGCAAGATGGCCGGTTTCCTCGAACTCGAGAAGGCGGAGGTTCGCTGGTTCCTCTCGGTGGGGCGGGAGGATCTCCCCGCGGAAACCGCACAGGGAGGGAAGACCACGTACCGCTCTATCACCGTTGACGGAGAAGAGTTCGAATTCTCCGGAGGGTTCACCGATCTCCACACGGTTGTCTACCGGGAAATCCTTGCTGGCCGGGGATTCGGAATCGAGGAAGCTCGCCCATCGATCGACCTTGTGTATAAACTTCGTAACACTTTGCCTGCGCGAAAAACAGGGTCCCCTGTCCATCCGTTTCTGGATAAATCCTAGAATACCTCGACCGTCAAGGAGAGCATGATGGATTATTTCGTCCATGAGTCATCGTATGCCGACGAAGGAGCCGAGATCGGCAGGGGGACGAAAATCTGGCATTTTTCACACATCCTCCGCGGAGCGAAGATCGGTGAATATTGCAATCTTGGACAAAACGTTTCCATCGCCGGGGGAACGGTTATCGGGAACCGCGTCAAGGTTCAGAACAACGTGTCGATTTACGAAGGAACGGTCATCGAAGACGATGTTTTCCTTGGTCCGTCGTGTGTTTTGACCAATGTGACCAATCCGCGTTCTCAGGTCATTCGGAAGTCTCTCTATGAAAAGACCCTGATCCGACGCGGCGCTTCCATCGGCGCCAATGCGACCGTTGTGTGCGGCATCACTATCGGCAGGTATGCATTTATCGCTGCCGGGGCGGTGATCGCCAAGGATGTCCCCGACTACGCTCTCGTGATCGGGGTACCGGCGCGTCAAAAAGGGTGGATGAGCCGTCATGGCCACGTTCTCAAGGATCCTGATCCGGACGGAATCTATGCCTGCCCGGAAAGCGGTCTCCGGTACAAGGAAGTGGAGCAGGGAATCCTTCGCTGTCTTGACCTCGATGAGGATACTTCCTTGCCGGAAGAGTTGACTGTCGGAAAAGTTTTCTATCGGGATCTCAAGAAAGGGACCGGCAAGGAATCATGAGGCGCCATGACGCGGATTGAGTTCGTCGATCTGAAAGCGCGGCAACGGAGGATTCTGGCGGAACTTGAGCGGCGCATGAAGGACGTGCTGCGGCACGGCGGGTTCTTAGTCTCCCGATGCATCCGTATCTGACGGACGCGGAACTCGTCAGGGTCGCTTCCGCGATCGTGAAGCGATAGCGCCGGCATACCATGAATTCAGTAAAAACCTTGCTCCGCAACGCCTCCGTCTACACCGGCGCGAACATTCTCAACGCGGGAATCCCCTTTTTGCTGTTGCCGGTGCTTACGCGCGTTCTCAGCCCGACCGATTACGGCACGATCGCCATGTTCGGGATCGTCGTCACCATCATGGGGGCATTCACCGGTTTAAGCGTACATGGGGCGGTGGGTGTGCGCTATTTCCAACTGGATCGGCAAAGAATGCCTCCTTACGTGGGGGCCTGTCTCGCGATACTTGCCATCAGCAGCTCCGTGGTTTTTTGTGTCGTGGCCGTCGGCCGTCCCTGGCTGGAATCGATCACCCACGTCCCGGGAAACTGGTTGCTGGTTGCCGTGCTGGTCTCCAGTGCCCAGTTCGTCATCAACATCCGGCTCTCCCTATGGCAGGTGCAGCACATGGCCTTGCATTACGGGGCGTTCCAGATTTCCCAGAGCGCGCTGAACGCCGGCCTTTCCCTGTTTCTGATATTGATTCTGGGCATGGCCTGGGAAGGCAGGGCGCTTGGGCAGGCAGCGGCGGTGATTGCTTTTATGTTGATCGCGTTGTTCCTGCTCCTCCGCCGGGAGGAGGCATCAATTCCCACGGACACGAGTGACGTCCGGGATGCATTGAAATTCGGCGTGCCGTTGATTCCTCATGTTATTGGCGGGCTGTCTATCGCCACGGCGGATCGCTTCATGATCACCAATATGCTGGATGTGGCCCAGGCGGGCATCTATATGGTCGCTTTGCAGATGGGAATGGTGCTGGGTTTGCTGACGGATTCCTTTAACAGCGCCTACGCCCCTTATCTGTTGGGAGTGCTTGTCAAGGAAGATCGGGCCAGAGACCGTAAAATCGTTCGCGGGACCTACGCCTATTTCATCGTCGTTACCGTGTTTGCGCTCCTGTTGGGAGTGACGGCGCCGTATCTTTTGGGCGTGTTGGTCGGTGAACAGTTTCGTGCCGCCGCGGGGGCCGTCCTTTATGTGGCCATGGGCTACGCGTTTGGCGGCATGTATTACATGGTGGCCAATTACGTTTTCCTGATGAGCAAAACCGGTTATCTTGCCGTTGTCACATTCGCGTCAGGGGTGTTCAACATCATAGCGACCTACTTCCTGATCAAGTTGAACGGGGTCCTCGGTGCGGCACAGGCTTTCATGCTTTCTCAAGCGATGATATTCCTCTGTACATGGTGGCTGGCCCACTACTTCAGGCCGATGCCTTGGCGCGAAGCATTGTTTCCCGAAAACACTTGAGTTGAACCCCGTGAAGCCCGTCACGCTTCAGGACCTGCTCGAAGTCGAAAACGACAGCTTTTTTCCCGGGTGTGTCTGTCCGTCGACGGGGATACTCGTCTGGCCGACGATCCGCAACATCTTTTTTCGTCTGATCATCTCGGATTGGTTTTACTCCTCGGAACCGCTCGTTGATGTGGCTCGAAAACCTCGCGCGATCCAAGTCGGTCAGGTTGTCGCCCGCGCGGTGTTGCATAACTTCGCACACCCCCCCCGGCCTTCCTCCATGCTGATTTACGCGACGGGGGCAGGTTTGTTGAAACATAACGGATTTTCCCGCAACCGTTATACCCATTATTTCTCCGAAGCTCTTGGTGGCGATTCCTGGTCGATCGAGATGCCGTTTAACTGCGAGTGGCCACCGCCCCGAGAAGGTGGGCGCCTTTCGTTTACCATGCCGGGCCTGGCGGCGATAGCGCTGTTCTCGCGGATTGCCGTCACGGGTGCCGTTCAGAGGATTGCCGAGGAGGTAGTGGAGCACGCAATGTTCCGGGCGAACAGTCTGCTGGGCTGGCAGTTGGATTATGCGCGCAGGAAATGGTTGGTGACCTGTTGCGCACGCCAGGTCGCCGGTTATCCGCTTAAAAGGAAGTGGCACAAAGGTTGGCTGGAAAGGATAAAACCTCGACTGGTGCTTGTCGAGGAAGGCTGTTACGGACACATGGCCGTCTTCAATGCCACGTCCCGGGAGTGCGGGGTTGCTGTTGCCGAGTATCAACACGGCATCGCTACCGGCGGTCACGATGCCTATAACGTTGCGCCTGTACTGGAGCGATGCGAAGCTTATCGCCATACCATGCCCGATTACTTTCTTGGTTACGGCGCCTGGTGGAACCGGCAGTTTAACGCGCCCACGGAAAAGGTTGTGATCGGCAATCCCCATCGCACTGCGTGTCTGGACCGCCGGACGCCATGGGTAAGGGAACAGGGGCTAATTCTCGTATTGGGTGAGGGAATCGAGACGAACTCCTATCTTGATTTTTGCCGCCAGCTCGGCAGTATCATGTCATCGAATTACAAGGTTGTCTTTCGGCCTCATCCGTTGGAGAGATCAAGAGTTTTTGCTTTGCCGTCTGCCATTGCGCAAGGGTTTCAAATCGACCGAGAACCCGACATCTACCCGTCTCTTGCCGGAGCGGACGTAGTGGTCGCAGAACTCTCGACAGGACTTTTCGAGGCCGTGGGGCTAACGCGGCGGATTTTTGTCTGGAATACAGCGAAAAGCCGGTTCGGTCTGCCGAACCATCCCTTCGCCAGTTTTGATACGGTTACGGACCTTGCCCGGATGATCCAGGGAGACAGCGGCGCGGGTGTCGTTTCCGGGGGCGCGCCAGAGGAGATCTGGGCAGCGGATTGGCAGGGGCGTTTCCGTAGTTTCATCGATGGGGTTTTTGAAGGAAAGGGATCCGGCACGGGGAAAGCCCCGCCCGGCGCAGGGCATGAAGGATAAACCGGTCCTGATCCCGGATCTTGGGATCGGCAATCTGCCGTCAATCATCCGAATGGCCGAGAGGGTCGGTGCCTCCTGTTCGGTGACGCGTGATCCTGAAGAATTGGCAGGGGCGGGCAAGATCATCTTCGCCGGGGTGGGGGCTTTTGATCACGGTATGGCGGCGCTGAATGACCGCGGCTGGCGCGAAGCGCTCGAGACCGCGGCAAGAGAACGAAAGGTTCCTCTGATTGGAATATGCTTGGGGATGCAGATTCTCTGCAAGACGAGCGAGGAGGGACAGCTTCCGGGGCTTGGCTGGATCGACGCCGATGTCCTGCGCTTTCGACAGGACCCGGCAGGAGGTCTGCGGATACCGCACATGGGGTGGAACACCGTTAAGATTTGCAGGGACAACCCCCTGATTCCCTCCACGGACGAGGAACAACGGTTCTATTTCGTGCATTCCTACCGGGTGGTGTGCCGTCAAAGGGAAGACGTGATCGCCGTGGCGGATTACGGAGGAGAGTTCGTGGCCGCTTTTCAGAGAGAGAATATCTTCGGCGTGCAGTTTCATCCGGAAAAGAGCCATCGGTTCGGCATGGCGCTGCTGAAGCGTTTTCTGGAGCTTTAAACTGCTTCGGCATCGCGTCATTCCCTGCCTGCTGCTACGCCGGGGCGGTCTGGTTAAAACCCGCCGCTTCAAGGACGCCAAGTATGTCGGCGATCCCGTCAACGCCATCCGCATCTTCAACGAAAAGGAAGTGGACGAGTTGATGGTGTTGGACATTGTTGCGTCCAAGGAAGGCGTAGAGCCCGATTACCGGATGATCGGGCAGTTCGCGGGCGAATGCTTCATGCCGCTATGCTACGGGGGCGGCATCCGCACTCTGGATCAGGCGAAGCGGGTTTTTGATCTGGGGGTGGAGAAGGTTTGCCTTCAATCCGCGGTGCTGGATAGGCCGGCGATCGTCACGGAGATCGCGGGAACCTTCGGCCGCCAGAGCGTGGTGGTGTCGGTGGACGTAAAGCGGGATTGGCTGGGGAGGCCAAAGCTGTACCAGAGCCGCTCCGGCAAGACCCTGGGAAGGGATTGGCTGGACTTCCTGCGGTACGCGGTGGAGGCGGGGGCCGGAGAGGTGGTGTTGAACGCGGTGGATCGGGACGGGGAGATGGGGGGATATGACTTCGAGCTCATCCGCCAAGCCGCGGCCGCGGTCTCCGTACCCCTGATCGCTCTGGGTGGCGCCGGGACGTCGGATCATTTCCGCCAGGCGGTGATGGCTGGGGCGTCGGCGGTCGCCGCCGGGGCGATGTTCGTCTTCTACGGACCCCACCGGGCGGTGTTGATCAGCTATCCCCCGTATTCGGAGCTGGAAAAATTATTTCCTGAAAGGAAGTAATGGATGTCCGATCGTCCCTACCAAGTTTGCACCCGCTGTGTGATGGATACCAGTGCGCGGGATATAACATTCGACGAAAAAGGGATTTGCAACTATTGCAGGGAGTTTTTGGAGAAATCAGGTCATTTGCTGTTCATGGACGAGGCCGAGCGAAACCGAAAGCGGGAGGCATACATTTCCAGAGTGAAAGCAGACGGCCAAAACAAGAAATACGACTGCATCATCGGCCTCTCTGGTGGGGTGGATAGCTCCTGGGCGCTGTATCTGGCGGTAAAACTCGGGTTGCGGCCTCTTGCCGTCCATATGGACAACGGCTGGGATACGGAACTGGCGCAGAACAATATCAATAACCTGGTGCAGAAACTGGGCGTAGACCTGCATACCCATGTGATCGATTGGGATGAGTACCGGGAGCTGATGCAGGCGTTTTTCAAGGCGGACGTCATCGACATCGAGCTGCTCTACGACAACGCAATGATGGCCGTGAATTACCGACAGGCAAGGAAATGGGGGGTTAAGCACATCCTGGCGGGAACCAATACTTCAACGGAAGGGATGGCTATGCCCACGGAGTGGAATTGGTATAAATTTGACGCGAGGAATATCCGGTGCATATGGAAACGCTTTGGCAACGGGCGCAGAATCGAGACTTTCCCGGCGATCGGCGTGACAGGATATATTTACTGCGAATACATTCGGCGGATCAAGTGGGAGAGTTTTCTCGACTACTTCGATTACAACAAGGCGGAGTCGCTTTGCGTACTGACAGAGGAGATGGGATATAAACCTTATCCATATAAACATTACGAGTCCCTTTTCACGCGGTTTTATCAGGGCTACATTCTTCTCAAGAAATTCGGAGTGGATAAACGCCGGATGCACTTGGGCACATTGATCGTCAGCGGGCAGATGACGCGCGAGGAAGCCCTGTCGTTGTTGGATCATATTCCCTACCCAAGCAAAGAAGACCAGGAAACGGATATCCAATATTTCCTGAAGAAGATGGGCTGGTCTGAGCATGATTTGGAGACATACCTTTCTCAATCCGAGAAGTCTCATGCCATCTACGGGACGGAAAAGGGCTATATGCGTTTTGCATCTTCTGTTTATAGATGGTTCGTTAAACGTTAAAGCTACAACGCTACCCCGGAGGGGACTCCGAAATCTCCATCAGAACAAGGAGCGTGCTGAGTATGGATGAAAATAAGAAGACGGTTAAATTCGCCGTCGTTGGACTCGGAAACATCGGTTCCCGGCATCTGGCGGTCATCGACGCCAATCCGAGCGCCCGCCTCGTGGACATCTGCGACATCAAGAGCGATCGCGTCGAGAAATATTCGGGGCTCTACGAGGTTTCCGCCCACACCGATTACACGGAAATGCTCCGGAAAACATCCGCGGACGTCATCAACATATGCACCCCGCATGGGTTGCACGCTCCGATGGCGATAGAAGCTTCCGAGGCTGGCAAGCACATCCTGGTGGAAAAACCGATGGCGCTGACGCTCGAGGAGACCTACCGGATGGACGAGGCGGCAAGAAAGAACAACGTCCGCCTGATGGTCGTCTGGCAGAATAGGCACAACGTGCCGATCAAACTCGCGAAGAAAGCCTTGGAGGATAAGGCCCTCGGGCAGGTGTACATGGTGCACAGTTCGGTCCTATGGAACCGCCCGCAAAGCTATTACGACCGATCCGAGTGGTTGGGTAGAAAGGAACTGGAAGGCGGCCCCCTGTACACGCAGTGCAGCCATTTCATCGACCTGCTGATCTACATGTTCGGGGACATCCAGCGGGTGAACTCCATCGGCGAAACCAAAAGCCACAGCATCGAGATCGAGGATTGCGGCGTGGCGATGATGAAGTTCAAGTCGGGCGTTATGGGGACGTTGACCTATACCAACTGCGTGTACAACAAGAACTATGAGGGGAGCATCACGATCGTCGGCGAGAAGGGGACGATCAAGATCGGAGGTTCCTACCTGAACACCATCGATTTCTGGGACGTCCAGTCGTATCCATTACCCGATGAGATCGACTTCAATGATAAACCTAATGTCTACACCAAGTATAAGGGGACCAGCTCCAATCACGACAAGGTGATCGCCGATGTCGTGGCGGACTTCCTCGGAGGAAAGAAGCGTGTTGCCGGATGGGAAGATGGCCACAAGGTTGTGGAGGCGATCCGCATGATCTACCGGTCGCAGGAACGGAACGGTGGAAGGATCACCGTCAGCCAGATGACCGAGGGAAAACCCGAGGAGCCACTAACACCACCCGAGGAAGAGCCTGTGGCATAAAGGAGATTCCATGACCGATACCCACAAGATCTTCCCAGGCGTCACGCTGGGTGACGGGTCCATCGTCGAGGATTACGCCATCATCGGGAGCCCCCCCAGGGGGAAAAAGGCGGGCGAGCTCCAGACGATCATCGGCAAGGGAGCGGTCATCCGGTCCCATACAGTAATCTACGCCGGGAACCGGATCGGCGACAACTTCCAGACCGGGAACAAGGTCAACATCCGGGAGGCGAACGAGATCGGGGACAACGTCAGCATCGGCACCCTGTCGGTCATCGAGCACCACGTCCGGATCGGGAACGGCGTGCGGATGCACAGCCAGGTCTTCGTGCCTGAGTACACCGTCATCGAGGACGACGCCTGGCTGGGGCCCAACGTGGTCCTCACGAACGCCAAGTACCCCCAGTCGCCCGGGGTCAAGGAGACCCTCGCCGGCCCGGTCTTGAAGAAGGGCGCGAAGATCGGCGCCAACTCCACGATCCTGCCCGGGATCGTGATCGGTGCGAACTCCTTGGTCGGCGCCGGCTCGGTGGTGACGAAGGATGTCCCGGACAATGCCGTCGTCGCCGGGAACCCGGCGCGCTTCATCAAGATGATCGCCACACTCCCGTATTAGAGGGTACTCCTTGAAAATCCCGTTTGTCGACCTGAGAGGGCAATACGAAAACATCAAGGGGGAGATCGATCAGGCGATCGCCGACGTCATCGCGAGTTCCGCGTTCATCGGTGGGCCGTTCGTCAAAGCCTTCGAGTCGTCCTTCGCCACGTTCTGCGGCGCCAGGCACTGTATCGGCGTGGGGAACGGGACGGACGCCATATTCCTGGTTCTGAAGGCGATGGGGATCGGCCAGGAGGACGAGGTCATCACCGCTGCGAACAGCTTCATCGCCACATCGGAAGCGATCACAATGTCCGGCGCCAGGGTCGTTTTCGTAGATGTCCGCCCGGATACGTTCAACATCGATACGGAAAAGATCGAGGAAAAAATTACGCAGCAGACGAAAGCGATCATACCAGTACACCTCTATGGGCAGCCGGCCGATATGGAACCAATCCTCCACCTTGCCCGCAAATATAATCTGAAAATCATCGAAGATGCGGCACAGGCCCATGGAGCATTGTATAAAGGGAAGAAAATCGGTTCGCTTGCCGACGCAGCGTGTTTCAGCTTTTACCCGGGGAAGAATTTGGGAGCCTACGGGGATGCCGGCGCCGTCGTAACGAATGATGAAGAACTTGCCTTGAAAGTCCGAATGCTGGCCAATCATGGAAGATCGGACAAATACGACCACAAGATGGAAGGGGTGAACAGCCGCCTTGACGGACTTCAGGCAGCGATCCTTTCCGCCAAGCTTCCGCATCTGCCCGCCTGGACGGAATCCCGCCGCCGGAATGCTTACTTGTATAACGAATCCCTGCGGCAGGTTGAGGATATTGTTACCCCGATTGAACTAGAAGATACCAGGGGAGTTTATCACCTGTATGTCCTGCGGGTGAGAAGTGGATTGCGGGGCATGCTTCAAAAGTATTTACTATCAAACAGTATAGTCACTGGAATCCATTATCCAATTGCTCTTCCATCCTTGTCAGCGTATTCTTGTTTAAACCACGCAAAGGAAGATTTCCAGATCGCAATCACCGCAAGCAAAGAAATACTTTCCCTTCCTATGTTTCCTGAACTACAGGACGGACAGATCCAGTATGTTTCAAAGAAGGTAAAGGAGTGTTTATTAAACTCAGGAAGGCAGGCATTGTGAAAATACTCTTCTTAACAGTGATGATAATTGACTCATCACAAGGATTTGCTGAGAAGATTTATGGGTAAGTGGATCCTTTTCGCAATGCGGGATTTGGATATCATTTTCTTTGGCGAACAAACCTTCTTAAAAATAAACTCAGATGAGCATAGAGAATGAAGTCTGGGAGTGGTAGAACTGTAGCAAACGGTGACGCAGTTCTGGTCAGCCAATATTTTCCGCCGTTCAATTCCGTCGCTTCACAAAGAGCGATGCGTATGGCTGCTACCCTATTAAATAAGTTTGAAACGGTTTATGTCGTTACGCTTCCAACGGATGATTTACCAGTTGAATTCCTTGATCCTGAATTCGGAAAAGAACTCATAAACGACCCAAGGCTTCAGTTGGTTACAGCAGTACCGATTTTTACCGGCTACGGCTTCGTAAAAAAGACAAAATTCTTCCACAGGTTGATCGGAGTTTTATTAACAAGACTTCTGTGTAGCTCAGGTATCGATTGGCTACCTTCTTTAAGAGGCGCATTATTGAATATAATTACTAAAGCGAACGTTAAGCTCATTATAACTACCGGTGGACCTTTTGTTCCATTTTATACTGTTACTATGCTTGCCGGGAAAAATAAAATTCCGAGTATCGTCGACTATCGAGACCTATGGAGCCAAAACCCGCGCGCCCCTTATCCTGGATTTGCACGGTACCTAATAAGACACACGCTTGAAAAATATGTCAACAAGCGTGCTGATTTGATTACGACAGTTTCCGAAGGATGTGCGAAGAGTATTTTGGATATTCAATCTGCGGCGAGGGTGGAAATTCTACTTAATCTTCCCGATAAATCTTATAAAGAGAAGTTCAGTAAGCCACCATTATGCTCTATGTCCACCGAATTTGATAAAAAAAGACTCAATATCGTACTTGCAGGTAGCGTTTACCAAGAATGCACTTGCAGGCTGTTAGTGCAAGCAATAAAATTATTACCTAAAGAATGGCGTGATCAGGTAATCCTTCATTATTATGGGTCAACAAGTAATATTGTTGAAAATGATTTCCGAATTCAGGGGATGTCAGACAATCTGATAGACCATGGATTCGTTAATAAAATGGAATCGATTAATGCGGTTAAAAGAGCTGATCTATTAGTTTCGTTAGTCTTCGACAGATCAAATTCTAATCGATCCTCTGTCAATGGACTTATGACTACTAAAGTGTTTGACTATTTTTTATCTGGCAAGCCTATCATTAATATAGGGCCGCCAGGTGCAGACTTAAATTTATTCGCGCAGAGAGTTGGTTACACAGAATTTCATTCATTTGAATCCATCGCGGTGGATGAGTTATCGGAATTCCTTTTAAACGCTTTACGTGATCTTACAAATTTCCGCAAACGTAACGTCCACGTCGAAATGCCAGACTTTTCGGAGAGTTTTGAGTCGATCCTTCGCAATGTCTAACCATACAAAAGTATTTTACACTATTGTATTCGCAGCATTTAATGCGATTATTTCTTCATTTGCACTATTTGTTGACGGGAATTATTCTGTAGTTAAGATACTATCAATATTCTCATTTCTTATTTTCGGTATCAATTGCCTTTTAGAATCAAATAATTTGTTATTTCTCGCAAGGACATTTATCCTTGGTATAATTGGATATTTCCCTATGATTATCAAAATTATGTTTGGCGAGGGCGCATTTTTTAGTTCATATGAGATTTCAACACAGGATTTCGATATTGTATTATTGATGTATGTTACTACATCCTTCGCATTGTTGAGCAATAATATCGGTTTAGCGTTCGTCAATAAAAGAAATTATGTTCATTTAGACGCCAAGCTTGTGCCAATCTCCCAGAGTTCGAAAAAAAACCGACAAACACGGCGAAACTACTGGAGGCTTGCTGGTTTGATTGGGGTTATATTAGCATTATTTTCCTCCTACATATTCATCAGAGCCTATGGCCAAACGATTTTGGTGGCAGGGTATGGTTCTGAAGACGCGAGTGGCGCAGGGATACCCTTTGGCAGCGTAGGCGTGCTCGGTGCTGTTGGAATATTTTCATTATTTGTAGCGGGAATGAAGGGGTATATAAAAAATTGGAAATTTGTTTTTTATATCGGCTGTTTTGTATTCATTATTTATTCACAAATATTCATGGGTCCACGGCAAGATGCAATGTCTACCCTATTTGGTCTTTTAATATTATACGGCGTCGCCAACAGAAGAGAAATTAAAATGAAGGTTTCCTATATTCCTATTTTAGTTATATTTTATATATTCTTTGAAGTTTGGGGAGTTGCAAGAGAGGTACTCGCAGCAGGTGTTTCAATAACTTCTATTATAGTCCAGTCGTTTACGAACATTGGGGCTACAGATGCAGTCCGAATGGGTACGTTCAGCCCAATAGCGACTACATTTTCCAATACGGTATGGCTCATAGAGAACCATATTATCAATTATTCAATGGGGCAATCTTACTTAGAATGGATTTTGAGAATACCACCTGAGATATTGTACCCAGGCCGCCCAGCGGATTACGCTTTGATGTTTCAAGAACATGGTCTCATCTCGGGAGGTGGTTTTTTTGAACTGGCCGAGGTCTACATGAATTTTGGTCTCCTTGGTGCATTGGTTATTCCTGGTATTATCTCGTTTTTAATGGCTAAATCGTATTATTACGCATTTTATCGGCAGTCAATGCTCAGTTATTTTCTGCTGTTTTCATTCCTTTCCATATTCCTTCGCGGCACTTGGTACCAAACATTTGCATTTTTCCGGGCGTTTCTTGTTTGCATGCTGTTGTACTTTGTTTATCTATTCATTGTTCAGATATTGTGGCCTGCCATGAAACTGCGTATTCAAAAAAGATGCGCTCATTCGCATCAAGTTGCATCCACTTCATAGCATTCCCGCAAACAATATACCTTGAAGGCCCCCACAACACTGTGAAGCACCCTTGACAGGGTGTCTTGCAATTGGTTGATTTATTCGCCCAGATTTTAGCGGTTTTTAGGCGTAACACCACATTTCCAGGAGTCGATCTATGGCGTTTGACAGTTCACGTTATTTTGTCTGCCTTCGATGCGGGTCCGTAGGTCTCTCGATCTCGGGGGACGGCGGGCATCCCTACCGCGATGGACTCGCCGAGGCCCGGATGCTATGCGGCGCCTGCCGCGAGACCTACCCGGTCATCAACGGAATCCCCCGATTCGTCTCCGTGGACAATTACGCCCAGTCGTTCGGTCTTCAGTGGAACCGCCACCGGAGGGCACAGCTGGACAGCCACACCGATCTTCCGATCTCCCGGAACCGCCTATTCGAGGTGACAGGATGGCCGGAGCGCATTGAGGGGGAAACCATCTTGGAGGCAGGATCGGGGGCGGGGCGCTTCACGGAGATCCTCCTCAGTACGGGCGCGGAGGTCTTCTCCTTTGACTACTCCTCCGCGGTGGAGGCTAACCGGCTCAACAACGGGAAAAACCCCAACCTTCATCTTTTCCAGGGAAATATTTTCCAGATACCACTGCGGAAGGAGGTGTTCGACAGGGTGATCTGCCTTGGCGTGCTCCAGCACACCCCCGATCCTCAAAGGGCGTTCGAGAGCCTGGTGCGACACGTCCGACCCGGGGGGATACTGGTCGTAGACGTCTATAAAAAGAGATTCCTTTCCCTCCTGGGATGGAAGTATCTGCTACGCCCCGTGACAAAGCGGATGGAGAAGGAACATCTGTACCGAATCGTCTCCCGGGGGGTCCCGCCGCTCATACCACTCGCCAAATTCTTACGGAGGATTGCAGGAAGGGCGGGCGCCGGGCTTCTTCCGATCGTGGAGTATTCCCACCTGAAGCTTCCTCCCGAACTCAACAGAGAGTGGGCGATTCTCGACACCTTCGACATGTATTCTCCCGCTCACGATCACCCGCAGTCACTCGAAACGGTGGAGGGATGGTTCCGTGAGGCGGGATTTACGGATGTGGAAGTACGATCGGGTCCAAACGGGATCGTGGGTGGGGGATGTAAGCTCAGGTTACCCGCACCACTCGAAGCGGTGAGCTTGTCATCAAGCGAGTCGTAATGATAAGAGCGAAGTGCATACCGCATTGCGTCCCCCTCCATGGATGAGGTGGTGGTGCCGAACGGTTGCTTGGGGACACGGAGGAAGCCGGGCGAATAGCATTATGGACGAGGGAGCGTGCGTTGAGGTGGTCGATCCAGACGATGGCTGAACGCTACGAATGCGTCTACCAGGAGATCCCGGGGCCCCCGAAATGAAGCGGCGTGGGGTGAAGTAGAAAACTATGTGCGGCATCGGCGGCCTGGTGAATACCCGCTTGGACAGGCCGGTAGACCGCGCAAGCCTTGGGCGGATGAACGACGCCTTGCGCCATCGCGGTCCGGACGATGCCGGGGTCTGGGTTTCCCCCGATGGCCACGTCGGGCTGGCTCATCGACGGTTGTCGATAATCGATCTGTCGGAGAGAGGGCATCAGCCCATGACCGACCCTGGGGGGCAGTTGTGGATCACTTTCAATGGAGAGATCTACAACTACCGGGACATTCGCAAGGAACTGCAAGCGCGCGGGCACTCTTTCCGGAGCGAAAGCGACACCGAGGTGATTCTGGAGGCCTACCGTGCTTGGGGGACGGAGTGCTTGGTGCGGCTGAACGGCATATTTGCCTTCGCGCTTTACGACAGTTGTAAGCGGCAACTCTTCATGGCGCGGGATCGGGCGGGGGAGAAGCCGCTGTATTATGCGCTGGCCCATGGCGGAATTTGCTTTGCTTCCGAACTCAAAGGCTTGATGGCAGAACCAACCCTGCCCCGACACATCGACCCGGAGGCGCTGGATTGTTACTTGGCCATGGGTTTCGTACCGGGTGAGCGCTGCATGTTGCAGGGTGTGAAGAAACTTCCGCCTGCCCATGCGCTAGTGTTTGATCTGAAGAACGGGCAAGCGCGTCTGTGGCGCTACTGGCAGTTACCGGAGTTGGATGCCACGGCAAAGACCGGCCTGGCCGATGAAGCCGCTTTGCTTGATGAACTGGAAGCCTTGCTGGAAGATTCCGTGCGCCGGCAATTGGTGGCCGATGTGCCGGTTGGCGTGTTGCTCAGCGGCGGGGTGGATTCCAGTTTGATAACGGCCATGGCCGTGCGGGCCACTTCCAAGGTCAAGACCTTCATTATTCGTTTCCCGGGTTATGGGGATTACGATGAAACAGAGCACGCCCGACTGATCGCTCGCCATTTTGCCACTGAGCATGTTGAATTGGAGGCGGCGGAGTCAACGGTTGACTTGCTACCTATTTTGGCGCGGCAGTTCGATGAGCCCATGGTGGATTCGTCCATGATCCCGACCTATCTAATCAGCCGGCTGATTCGCCAGCATTGCACCGTTGCGTTAGCAAGGAGGAGACGGCGGTGATGAGCTATTCGGAGGGTATCCCCATTACCGCCGGCTGCTAAGGATACAGCAGACACTGGGCCGAATTCCTCGAAGCCTGCGTCTGCCCGTGTCCAAAGCGGCTGAAGCCTTGTTGCCTGTCGGTTTTAAGGGACGTAACTGGGTCCAAGGTCTGGAGGTTGACTTACAATGGGGCTTGCCGCTGATTGCTTCCTTTTTCGACCGTAGCACGCGGCGGCGGCTGGCAGGGCAAGGTGCTGGATCATTGGTTGCCGAGAGTATTCGGGAGCAACGCATCCCCCAAACGTCAGACCTGTTGCAACGGGCAACCCGGATGGATTTTGAGAATTACCTTGCTGAGGACATTCTGGTGAAGGTGGATCGTGCCAGCATGCTGAATTCACTGGAAGTGCGCGCCCCGATGCTGGACTATCGTTTGATCGAGTTCGCCTTTGGAAAGATCCCCTCGTATCTAAAGGCTACCGCAATCAGCAGTAAGGTGTTGCTAAAAAAACTGACCGCCCGCCTCCTTCCTCCGGATTTCGATCAACACCGTAAGCAGGGTTTCTCGATTCCGCTGGGTTCGTGGTTGCAGTCCGGGCCATGGCAATGCTTCTTTCGAGAGGTGTTGTTGGATTCGGACAACACTTTTTTCAACCGCAAGGCGGTGAGCAAACTACTGGACGGGCAAGCACAGGGCCGGGCGAACAGCGAACGCTTATTTTCGCTGGTGTTGTTTGAGTTGTGGCGAAAAGAATATGGAATAAGTCTGTAGATGATCGTTGGAATAGATGCTTCCAGCATTACGCGTTGGCAGCGGGGTGATCCACCTGATTGCTGGAGTGAAACCAACCTGATACGCGCGAGTTGAAATCGATTACGGCGAACATATTGGTTAACTGAATGAATTTAAACCATTATTAGATTCGAACGCCTTCAACGTCGGGACAGCCGTGATGAAAATTTTCTATGCTGTTCTCGGTTATAAACCCGCCTATAGACTTGGAGGCCCCATACACTCTGTATCTGCAACTGCGGAAAGGCTTGTGCGCAAAGGTCATGAGGTCATCGTTTTCACGACCAATTCCAATCTGGATCAGGATCTGGATGTTCCCACCAATCGACCCATTGATGTTGGCGGAGTGCAAGTCTGGTATTTCAAGCGCGAGGAACCCGTCCAGAAATGGTTGCCGTTTGTTCCATATTTGTCGAAATCCTTGGGTTATTTGTACGCTCCAGCCATGAGAGCACAGCTCGACAGGATTGTACCTTCAGTAAATGTGGTCCACACACAGATGCCGTTTATATATCCGACCTACGCCGCAGGAAGGGCTGCCATACGTCACCAGAAACCATTATTTTATCAGCAACATGGAGTCCTGGGGCCTGAACATTTGAAGTTCCGAGGTATAAAAAAGAGGTTTTATATTAAAGCCATTGAGCGTCCCATTATGAGAAGCGCAACAACGCTTATTGCGCTGACGGAAGCTGAAATCAGGGGCTATCAGGCATTGGGAGTGCAAACCCCCTGCCGCGTCATACCTAACGGGGTTGACATTGTGGACCAACCACAATCTTCTGAGCGCTCAGCCCGCTCTTTTTATAATATTTCGCCAGATGAGACAGTTATCCTCTTCATGGCTCGGCTGCACCCTCTCAAAGGAGCAGACAGACTGATCCGCGCGTTTTTGATGATTCATGGAAGGTTTCCAAAAGCTACGCTTGTAATGGCAGGACCGGACGAATGGGGAATGGTTGAAAAGTTCCGTCAGGAAATCATGAAGGCGGGAATCGGCAACCGGGTGCTGTTTCCGGGTATGGTAACTGGGGAAGCAAAACAGGAACTGCTGACTCGCGCCGATCTATTCTGTTTGCCCTCAGATGCTGAAGGGTTTTCTATGGCAGTATTGGAAGCGCTTGCCAATTCAACAGCCGTACTGCTCTCACCGGGGTGCCATTTTCCCGAAGTGGAAAAGGCCGGGGTCGGATGTGTTGTACAGCCTGAACCTGATACGCTATGCAATGCGATGGCCAATCTCCTGAACAACCCGGGAAAGCTTAAAGAAATGGGAAAGAAAGGACGCGATTTTGTATCGCGACATTATTCCTGGGATACCATCACGGATCAACTCATAGAGGCATATGCTGAAGGGATTGAACGAAGCAGGAAAAATAAGTGAGATTTTCTGGGAAACCTCATGTCGAGAAAGTTAAGATATCGTTTCTTTCCCAATATTTCTTCCCGGAGCTTATCTCAACTGGCCAGCTTTTAACGGAACTTGCAGAGGATCTCGTGGATCAAGGTTGTTCCGTCATTGCGGTGGCCGGCCAGCCCACCTATTATGAGTCGTCCCGCGTTCCCCCAGAGATGGAGCACCGGGGGATCAAGATCCTCCGCGTGGGGAACTCCCAGCTCGAAAAGAACTCCGTAGCCGGGAAGATCCTGAACTCAACGACCTTCTTCCTTGGTGCGATCCGCAGATCGCTCATCTTATCCGAAGATACGGTGATCCTCGTTGTCACCAATCCCCCTATCCTCCCCTTTGTGCCGTATCTTTTATCCTTCTTGCGAAAGCAGAAGTACGTTTGCCTCATCCACGATGTGTATCCGGACATCGCGGTGCGGCTCGGTTACCTCCGGAAGAACGGGGTTATTTACTGGCTGTGGGAAAGGATGAACCAGAAGATGATGCATGGTGCGGCTGCCGTTATCGTTCTGGGGAGGGACATGGAAGAGAAGATCCGGGAAAAATTGGACCGCTCGGAATGGGGGAAGATCCGAATGATCCCCAACTGGTCGGATGAGGATGCCGTCCGCCCCGTCGGGAAAGGCGAGAACCCATTCCTACAGGAGATTGGCTTGTCGCCATCGACGTTCATCGTCCAGTACTCTGGGAACATGGGTCTTTCCCATGGCATGGAGACGATTATCGAGGCGGCGAGCCGGCTGCAGGATATACCCGTCCGCTTCCTCTTCATCGGCGGGGGGGGTAAGCGGGATAAGATCGGGAAGATGGTGACGGACCTCGGTCTTGAGAATGTGCTATTCCTGCCCTATCAGCCGAAGGAAAAGCTCCGGTATTCGCTCTCCTGCTCGGACGTCTCTCTGGTCAGTCTCGCTGAGGGAGTGGAGGGATTGTCCGTCCCCAGTAAGTATTACGGGATCCTCGCGAGCGGAAGACCCGTCATCGCATTGATGGCGGAGCGTTCGGAGGTTGCGATGTCGATCCGGGAGTCGGGTTGCGGGTACGTCGTCCCACCGGGGAACCCGGATGCGCTGGCGGAAAGAATCCGCTATCTCTTCGACAATCCGGATGCGGTTCGTGAGATGGGAAAGAAGGCCCGGCAATCCCTGGAAAGAAACTATTCGCGTCGGGTCGTCGCGGAGAAATACCTCGACCTCCTTCGGGAGGTATCGGCCTGAAGTCGTCGTTCTTCGTCACGGGTGCCGCGGGGTGCGTCGGACAAGCGTTTCTGGAACAGTTAGGCTCAGTCGGCACCCGGGCGGTTGGCCTGGATATCTCTCCCTCCCCAGAAGGTTTATTCACGGGCGAGTGGGTCCGGGGAGACATCCTCAATGCAGGGAGCTACGCCGGGAAACTTCGCGGGATCGACGTCGTGATCCACCTCGCCGCCATGGCGCACTCCGTCCCCCGAACGAAGGAAGAGGCGGACCGTTTCTGGAACGTCAACCTCGAGGGGACGAAAACCCTGATGGCTGCCGCCGCGGAACAAGGCGTCCGAAGGTTTGTTCAAGTGAGCACGGTCGCAGTCTTGTCCCCTTCGGATGGAGGGATAGCCTCCGCCTACGCAGACAGCAAGCGTGCGGCGGAGCAGGAAGCACTTGGATTTAGGGACCGGATCGAGATCGTTGTCGTGCGCCCAACGACGGTCTACGGACCGAACGACAGGGGAAATATTTTCAAGCTGATCCGGTGGATCGACCGCGGGCTCCCGGCGATCATCGGCTCCGGCGAGAACAGGAAAAGTTTGGTGTATTCGCGGAACCTGGCTGACGCCCTCCTATTCCTGTCGGAACATGGGAAGAGCGGGGAATCCTATGCCGTCACGGACGGCCACGATTTGTCGATGAAAGAGATCGTGCGGGAGATTTCCCGCTCTCTGGGCAGAGGGGACAGGTGGCCGTCAATACCTTTGGTAGCGGCGAATGCGGTCACCGGCGTCAACGAGTGGATCGCGGGGCATTTCGGTGTTCCGAGGTTTTTCGGGCGGGATATGGTCTCGAAACTCACAGAAGAGACAGTGTCCGATCCATCGCTCCTGTTTTCCCTCGGATTCAGGCCGGCGTACAGCTTCGACAAGGGGATGGAGGAGACGGTTCAATGGTACAAGCGTTCAGCCCGATAACCTTCGGGCTCGTGGCGTTCACTATGGCCGCATCGGTCGCGGGCGTCAGGATGGCGATCCGTGTGTCTCAGCGCGTCGGGATGATGGACGTCCCCAACGAGCGCAGTTCCCATTCCCTCCCTGTGCCGAGGATGGGGGGTGTGCCGATGGTCGCGGCGGCGGCACTGGCGTTCGGAGGGTGGGTGCTCCTTGCGGCGAGCGATGCGAACGTTCAAAGGGAACTTCCGTATACATTCCTGTTCGCTCTGGCAATGTTCCTCCTTGGGTTTTACGACGACCTGCGGGATCTCTCCCCCCTGTTCCGGTTCCTGGTCCAGTTCATTTCGGCTTTGTTGCTATTAGTTTTCCTCGCGCCCCTTCTTCCGGAAATTTCCTTGTGGGAATGGGTCCTGCCTAAGTGGGCATGGGTCGTACCTGTCGCGTTCTGGGCCGTCTGGATGCTCAACCTGTACAACTTCATGGACGGGATCGACGGGCTTGCCGGGGGGGAGGCGGTCGTGGCGTCTTCCTTCTTTTTCCTCGTCTTCTCCTGGTACGGCCACTCCGGCTGGGCGGTCGCGAACCTGGTCGTGGCGGCGGCTTCGACGGGGTTTCTCGTGCACAACTGGCCCCCCGCGAAGATCTTCATGGGGGATTCGGGTAGCGCGTTCCTCGGGGCGTTCTACGGGATGCAATCCGTGGTGGCCGCGCTGTCGACGCCTGTCCCGTTCCCTGTTCTCGTATTGCCGTTCGCCAATTTCATCCTGGATACGATGTTCACGTTGTTCCGACGGTTGAATCGGCGGGAGAAGTGGTACCATGCACACCGCAGTCATTTCTACCAGAGGATGACCGACCTCGGGTTGACCCACGGGAAAGTCACATCCATCGAACTGCTCGTTGTGGTCGCTTCCTGTGCCGCCGCCGCGGCCTGCATCCCGGCCGGTCCCGCGGTGCGGATCGCGTTGGTGATTTCCGTAGTTGCTGGCCTGGCCTGCATAGGGATATGGGTTTGGATCAAGGAGCAAGCACTGAAAGTCAGGACCGGCTGAACTTTATCGCATGTTCTTCGGATAGAATATGAATCTGTAACCGATCTGTCACCTCCGGGGACTGATTATGAAGGTGAATGCAGGGTCGCGTGCAATCCTCATATTTTCGAACAAGATCAGGAACCTGATGCTGCAGACAAACCGATCCGAACGGACACGCATTGCGGAGCTTCTTGCCCGCCCGATGGGCATCGTCCTGCGCTTACGCGTCGTTGTAAAATTTTTCCTGCACCTGGCGATATTCACCTTCGCGTATTTCCTTGCCTACGTGGTCCGGTTCGACTTCACCCTCCCTCCGCCATATGCCTCCAACCTGTGGGCAACGATCCCGGTGCTGCTCGTCGCCAAAGCGCTCGGTTTTCGCGCCTTCGGCCTGTTCCAGGGGTGGTGGAGGTATGTCTCGATCCGGGACATCTTCCCGATCGCCGCCGGATGCACGCTGGGTTCGCTGCTCTTCGGCGCCGCGGTCTTTGCGCTGTGGGAAGCGCATTTCGTGCCTTGGTCAATCTACTTCCTGGACTGGGTGAACACGCTGATGATCGTGTTGGGAGTCCGGTACGTTGTTCGCACGGGAAGAGAGGTCCTGGGCCGAAAGCGTGGGGAGAACGACCGGCGCGTACTGGTCGTGGGCGCGGGATCGGCGGGCCAGATGATCGTGCGGGAGATCCGGGAGAACCCGGGGCTTGGGATGATCGAGGTCGGCTTCGTCGACGACGACAAGGCGAAACGGGGCACCCGGATCGACGGGTTGCCGGTGATGGGTGACCATTCGGACATCCCGAAGCTCTGTGAAAAGCACGAGGTCGACGAGATCATCATCGCCATCCCGTCGGCTTCCCCGTCCCACCTGCGGCACATCCTGGACCACTGCAAGGAAGTGAAGGCGAAGGCGCGGGTCCTCCCCGGCGTGGGGGACCTGATCGACGGCAAGGTGAGCATCCGCGCGCTGCGGAACGTTAACCTCGAGGACCTGCTCGGGCGAGACCCGGTGGCGCTGGATGCCGCCCTGCTCGAGCGGCACATCACGGGGCGGACCGTGATGGTGACCGGGGCGGCGGGGTCGATCGGTTCCGAGCTGTGCCGCCAGATCGCGCGTCTGTCCCCGACACGGCTGATCCTGTTCGAGATCGCGGAGAGCCCGCTCTTCTATCTTGAGATGGAGATACGGCACGCATTTCCGGCCGTGGGCCTGGTCCCGGTGATCGGCGACGTGCGCGACCGGGGAAGGGTCGAGGAGGTCGTCCGCGCTCATCGTCCCGCGATCATCTTCCACGCGGCGGCGTACAAGCACGTCCCGATGATGGAGATCCACCCCGTGGAGGCGGTGAAGACGAACGTGCTGGGGACGCGGGTCGTGGCCGAGGCGGCGTCGAAGTTCGGGGTGGAGCGGTTCGTCCTCGTCTCGACGGACAAGGCGGTGCGGCCGACGAACGTGATGGGGGCGACGAAGCGGCTGGCGGAACTGGTCATCCACAACATCGCCGAGCGGGAAGGGCCGACGGTGTTCGTCGCCGTCCGGTTCGGCAACGTGCTGGGCAGCGTGGGCAGCGTCATCCCCATCTTCCGCAGGCAGCTTTCGACAACGGGGAAGCTGACCATCACCCACCCGGAGGCGTCGCGCTACTTCATGCTGATCCCCGAGGCGGCCGGGTTGATCCTGCAGGCGGGGGCGATGGGGGAGGGGGGCGAAGTGTTCGTCCTCGACATGGGCGAGCCGGTGAAGATCGTCGACCTTGCGAGGAACCTGATCCGGCTGAGCGGCAAGGAGCTGGGCGTGGACGCCGAGATCGTGTTCACGGGTCTGCGCCCGGGTGAGAAGCTTCGCGAGGAGCTGATCGTCGAGGGCGAGGACGTGAGCGGCACCGTCCACCCGAAGGTGATGAAGCTGATCGGCAACGAGAAGATGCCCCCCCCCTGGTCGAAGCAGCTGGAGGAACTGATCGTGTGTGCGATCACCGGTGGCCGTTCCGGCGTCGTCGAGCGGCTGCACGCCTTGGTGAAAGGGTACCGCCCGGATTACGGCTTCCACGGTGTCGTCACCCCCGTCTCCAGGAACGATCGCGAAGCCCCCCTTGTGGCAGGCTCCGCCGCCACCTTTGCAACGGACTCCGCCGGCGCGACTTCACCCTCGACCGCCTCGGAAATCGATCCCCCGGACTCGGATCCCCCCTCCAAGTCCGTCCACTAACCCCCCCCCCCGCTCCACCCTCGGAACCACCCCCAAAAACCGCAAAACAGGGACGTTCCTTCGAACTCCCGCGGAACGGGGACGTTCGTGGACCGGGACCGCCGAACCCGCGGAAATGCTCCAAGAAGTGGAATGGCTGAATATTTCCGCTTGACGCGCCGATACATTAAGGGAAGTCTTCGGAATACAGAACGGATGGAGGAAAGTGAAAATCGATGTTCGCCGACCTTGACCGGATCCTGCTCGTTTCCCTCGCGTTCCTTCTCCTGGTCATCTTGACGGTTCTCGGCGCGACGATCTACCGCCGGGCGGCAGCCCTCCGAAGATACCGGATCCTGGACCGGAACAGGGAGCGGTACGGAAAACGGTTCAGGGAACTGATCGACGAAGGGAAATCCGTCGAGGAACTCTCCGCCTTCGCCTTCCCCTCCCACTCCGCGGAATGGCACGCCGTCGAGCATGTCCTCTTCGGACTGCTCGCGGACCGGGGATACGAATCGGCGGGCGTCGCCCTGTTCGACAAGCTCGGCTACCGGTCGTATTACGAGCGGAAGCTCGAAAACCGCAACATCATCGTGAAGTCCTCCGCCGCGGAGAAGCTGGGGAGGATGCGTTGCGAGGCATCCACGGGGAAGCTGGTGCCCCTCCTTGACGAGCGGAACGGGGAGATCGCTCCGGTCACCGTGCGGGCCCTGAGCAAGATCGGCACCCGGGAGGCCCTGGAGGCGGTCCTGGACCGGCTTCCCGATCTGTATTCCCGGTCGTTTGTGTCCAGGAAGTCGATCGAAAGCTCGCTTCGGAACTTCGGGCCGGCGGCGGTGCCGGACCTGGTCCGGTACGGCGATCAGTACGTCGATCCGGTTTCCCGGGCATCCGTCCTGGAAGTGCTCGGGGTCCTCGGCGCCCCGGAGGCCTTGCCCTTCGCCTTCCGGAACCTGGGCGACGGCGATTCCGATGTGCGGGCGAAGGCGTTGAAGCTCATCGGCGCCGCCGGCGGCGGCCTGCCGCCCGGGGAGAAGGACAAGGTCGCGGCCCTCCTGGACGACCCGGTCTGGTTCGTCCGGCTGCAGGCGGCGAAGGCGCTGGGGACCCTGCGGCACGGCAAGGCGGAGCCTGTCCTTGCGAAACGGCTGATGGACGCCAACTGGCAGGTGAGGAACGCGGCCGCGACGGCGCTCGTCCTGACGAGCGACAATGCGATCGGGATCTTCCTCGACACCCTGGGGGCCTCGGACCGATACGCGAAGGAAAGCGTCTGCGAAGAGATACAGAAGACGGACTTCGTGTACCGGTTGATCGACAACCTGGTTTCCCCGGGCGGGGAGACGTACGGGAAGTCCAGGGAGATCCTCAAGATCATGGCGTCCCTGGGGTACGGGACGCCTCTACGGGAGTATCTCGAGAGCGGCGCCGACGACAGGGTCCGGAGGGAGCTGACGCTCATCGTGCAGGAAAGGGCGGCGTCATGAGGGCCTTCGCGGTTTCCCTGGTCATCGGGTTCAACTACTTCATCCTCTTCTACTACGGGTTCGTAAACCTGATCTATACGGCTTTGCTGCTGGTCTCCACGGTCGTCATCCTGCGCTACATCCGCAAGATCCGCTACTCCCCCTTCAAGGATTTCATCACCTCGCCGGAAACCCCGCCGGTCTCCATCCTGGTCCCCGCGTACAACGAGGAGCGGGTCATCGTTCGTACCGTCGGGTCGACCCTTGCCGTGAATTACCCGTTTTTCGAGGTCGTCGTCATCAACGACGGCTCCACGGACGCCACCCTGGACACGCTCATCCGGACGTTCCATCTCCGGAAGGTCGATCGCGCCTACCGGAACGTCCTGAAGACGACGCCGATCCGCGGGTTCTACTACAGTCCCGACGTGCCGAACCTGCTGGTGGTCGACAAGGAGAACAGCGGAAAGGCCGATTCCCTGAACTGCGGGATCAACGTATCGCGCAGTCCCTACTTCTGCACGGTCGACGCCGATTCCGTGCTCGAGGACAATGCGCTCATCAAGCTGATGACCCCCACCGTGGAAAGCCCCGTGCCGGTCGTCGCATGCGGCGGCGTCATCCGCGCCCTCAACGGGATCCACATGGAGGACGGGGCCGTCCGGAGGATCGATCTGCCGAGGAGCAGCCTCGCGATGTTCCAGATCGTGGAGTACCTGAGGGCCTTCCTGTTCGGCCGTGTCGGCCTGGATGCGATGAACGGGATCCTCATCCTCTCCGGGGCGTTCTCGCTGTTCCGCAAGGAGTCCGTCGTGGAGGCCGGAGGGTACCGGCCGAAGAACGTCACCGAGGACATGGAGCTGATCACCAGGCTCCACCGCCGCGCCATCGAGGGGAAGGCCCCCTACGCGATCAAGTTCATCTCCGACCCGGTGTGCTGGACCGAGGTTCCGGAGTCTCTCAAGATGCTCGGAAGGCAGAGGAGGCGGTGGCACCTCGGCCTCATGCAGAGCATCGTCCAGAACCGCTCCGCCCTGTTCAACCCCCGGTACGGGAAGTTCGGGTGGGTCGTCCTTCCGTACTACCTGTTCATCGAGCTGTTGAGCCCCGTGGTGGAACTGATCGGCTACGTCGCCGTGGTGCTGTCCTACCTGTTCGGACTGCTGAGCGTCGAGTTCATGCTCCTGTTCTTTGCCCTGGCGGTCCTCTACGGCATCTTCCTGTCCACCGCGAGCGTCTTCCTGGAAGAGGTCACCTACCGCCGCTACCCGCGGTGGAGCCACCTGTTCCGCCTGCTGTTCTACGGCGTGATCGAGAACTTCGGGTACCGGCAGATCAACTCGTTCTGGAGGTGCCAGGCGTTTCTCAAGTACCTGGTCGGGATGCGGAAGTGGGAGTACGTCGAGAAGGGGAAAAACGTGCCGAGGGGCGCTCGCCGGTCATGACCGCCGCCGCGGGGTTCCTGGCGATCGACCGGGGGGATCACCAGGAGGCCGTCAACATCTTCCAGCGGAGCCTCCGGAAGGGAAAGGAGCCGACCGCCTATTACGGGTTCGGACTGGCCCACTTCCTGTTGGAGGATTACGCCACCGCCCGGTGGGCGTTCCACAAAACGCTGGAGCTGGACCCGCGCCACGCGGAGGCGATCCGCCGCCTTTCCATGATGGAAACGCCGGACGCCGGGGCCGGGAAGACGGCGTCGTCCCCGCCGCCGCACGAGGGGCGTTTCCGGGCCGGGTCGGGTTTCCTCGAAGTCCATCGTGGAGAGTGGGAGAGGCTGTTCATCAAGGGGATCAACCTCGGGCTCGGGCTGCCGGGATCGTTCCCCGGGGAATACGCGGTGAAGAAAGGGACGTACCGCAAGTGGTTCGGGCAGATCTCCGCGATCGGGATCAACGCGCTCCGGGTCTACACCCTGCACCCCCCGTCGTTCTACGAGGCGCTCGACGAGTGGAACCGGTCCGGAAAGGCGTTGTACCTCTTCCAGGGAATATGGACGGAGCCTCCGGCCGAGGACGATTATTCCGGGGAAGGGTACCTCTCGTACGTTCGCGGCAACATCCGCGACGCGATCGACGCCGTCCACGGGAACATGGTCCTGTCGCCAAGACCCGGGTACCCCGACGGAAAATATTCGGTGGACGTTTCCTGGTGCACGGCGGGTTTCCTGTTCGGAAGGGAATGGGAGGCGTGCTCCGTCAGGGGATACAACGAGTTACGGGGGGGAGGGCGCGGGTCGTACGATGGCAGGTTCCTGACGATCGCCGACGGAACTCCCTTCGAGGTCCTGCTGACGGAGGTGTGCGACTACATCCAACGGCACGAATTCGACCGATACGGGAAATCCCGTCCATGTTCCGTGGTCAACTGGCCCACCCTCGACCCGCTGATCCATCCTTCGGAATCGATGCACGAGGAGGAACTGGCGTTCCAGGGGCAGAGGGTCAAGGCCGGCGTGTGCAACGAAAACGAGGACATGGTGTCGTTGGACGTTTCGAAGATCCGGCCGGTGTCCGGGGCCGGGTTTTTCGCCACCTACCACGCGTACCCGTACTATCCCGATTTCATGAACAACGACGATCCGTCGGACGAGACGCCGTACCTCACCTATCTCCGCTCCCTCAAGTCCCACCATGGCGATCAGCCGGTCCTCGTCGCGGAATTCGGCGTCCCGAGCAGCAGGGAACACGCGCATTGGCAGCGGAACGGCTGGAACCACGGCGGTCACGACGAAGCGGAGCAGGGCAGGATCAACGCCTTGCAGATGAAGGCGGTGCACGACGCCGGGATGGCCGGGGGGGTTCTCTTCAGCTGGTTCGACGAGTGGTTCAAGAAGAACTGGCTGTTCCAGCCGTACGCCCTTCCTCCCGAGAGGAAGCCGTTCTGGTTCAACCATCAGGATCCGGAGGAGAATTACGGCCTCCTTGCCGCCTACCCCGGCTACCCCGGGAAAAAGGTGACCCTCTCGGGGAACCCGTCCGAATGGGGGGAGGCCGCCGTCCTCTACAGGAAAAAGGCCGGCGCCCCCGGGTTCCGTTTCGACGACGGGGGGGACGATGCCAGGACGCTCCTGGGGATGCGGATGCAGCACGACGAGGGATTCGTGTATCTGCTGCTCGAGACAAAGGGGGCCGTCGATTTCGACAAGGCGAGCTATGTCATCGGGATCAATACCTCCTCGCCGGAATCGGGGGAGTACCTGGTTCCCTTCGATACGCGGGCGAGGAGTCCGATCGGGCTGCATTTCCTGGTTCATCTCGCGGGGATGCGGAACAGCAGGATCCTGGTGACCCGGCCGTACGATCGCTTCCTGAACGCGGGAAAGGGGGAGATCGCTCCCGGGCGGTCGGACCAGGGCGCCTGGGTCGTTCTTCTGAGCCGCACGAACACGCGGCGCATCAGCAAGGACGGGAAGCGCTTCTACCCTTCGCACGTCCGATCCATGAGCGCCCTGCGGCATGGCACGCTCGACGGGAAGCGGCAGGACTTCGATTCGCTCTCCGATTTCCACGTGGCGGGGAACCGCGTGGAGATCCGGATCCCCTGGTGCCTGTTGAATTTCACCGATCCCAGCTCCCGGACCGTCCTGTGGATGCGCGGCGCGGAGAAGTCGCGGGCGACGGAAGGGATCCGCGCCCTCGCGCTCTCCTATTCTCCCCGGAACGGTTCCACGGAGGCCAGAAAAGCGGGCGGGAGAACGAACATCACGGACTCCCTCCCGCAACGACTGGTCGATGAAAACGTCACGCTCTACTCGTGGGATCCCTGGGACACCCCCGTCTACCACATGTACCTGAAAAAGAGCTACTACATGTACAAGGAAGCTCTTTCCGGGATCCCGGAGGCGCCGTGAGATGAAGATTTCCCGCAGGGAGTTCCTCCGCCTGGGCGGAGCGATTGCGGCGTCGGTCTGCGCCCCCGCGTTGGCGCGGGAAACGCCCGCCGGGATTCCGGTCCTGTTGTACCATGACATTTCGGACGAATACCGGGATCCCTACACCATTTCCCCGTCCCTGTTCGCGGCGCAGATGGAATGGCTCCACAACAACGGGTACCGCGCCATCCCCATTCGGGAGATCGTGCGCCCCCCGGGGAACGGAAAGGCGGTCGTCCTCACCTTCGACGACGGATACGCTTCGTACATGGAGTACGCCTTCCCGCTGTTCCGGGAATACGGTTTTCATTCCACCATCAACGTCATCGGCTCCCTCGCGGGGTCGTTCCTGCGCGAAGGGGGCAACAGGCCCATGTTGGCCTGGGACGAATACAGGCACCTGCTGCGGTCCGGCCGGGTGGACATCGGGTGCCACAGCTTCGGCCTTCACTCGGCGGCCCACAAGGGGGCCCTGGGGGTTCCCGGCGAGACGCTCAGGCAGGATCTGAGGACGTTCCGCGACGTGTTGCGGAGGGAGACGGGAGAATCCACGGAGATCCTCGCCTGGCCGTACGGCCTGTACGATTCGCAGCGGGTCTCGATCGCCCGGAAAGAGGGATTCCGATTCCTCCTTACCTCCCGGGAGGCCTCGTTCCCGGGTTCCGGGGACGTTGCCGAGATACCGCGGAGAAACATCGACAACCTGTACGACATCACGTCGTTCCGGATAGGGGTGGAGTCATGAGGAGAAGATGGGGTGGATTGCCCCTGCTGGCGGTCATCCTCGGCGGGCTCCAGGCGATCCCGGGCCTGGCGTATCCGCAGACGGCGACCGTCCAGGCTTCGGGGACCGCACCGGATTCAGGCCGGCCGGCCGTCGAAACCGCGGAATCCGCGAAGGAGAGAGCCC
>Ga0326597_10001437_pt1 | contig 38650 bp, 26 predicted proteins | sample RVTome_12_FD_203789 | JGI IMG/M metagenome (GOLD analysis project Ga0326597, IMG submission 203789) | Soil microbial communities from uranium-contaminated site in the Upper Colorado River Basin, Wyoming, United States - RVT100D185 | ecosystem: Environmental > Terrestrial > Soil > Contaminated >... | reverse complement strand
GCCGAGATTGGCTTCCAGGGTGGACTCTTCAGCGTCGTCACCAAGTCCGGGGGGAACGAGCTCTCGGGACAGGTCGGAACGTACTTTCAGAACGACGCTCTTCAGAGCGACAATGCCAGCACCGAACTGCTCGGCACCGGCGTTCAGACAACGAACAAGCTGAAGGACGAGTACGAAGTCACCGCCAGTATGGGTGGGCGATTCGTCCGAGAGAAGGTGTGGTGGTTTGGATCCGCTCGCCGGCAAGATGGTTCCTCGACCCTGTTCGGCTTTCCCGAGGACGTCTCGAACGAGATCAACGCGTACTTCGGCAAGACGACTTACCAGGCGAACCACAATCACCGATTCACCGCGCTGGCAAGTCACTGGAACCAGACGGTCAGCCACTTCTTCTTTACCTTCTCACCAGCTCTAGCGGCCGATCCGGAAGCCTCGGTATTCCGGCCGATTCACGGCAATACCTACAGCGTGCAGTGGAGCGGCATCCTCAGGGATAACGTCTTTGCGGAGGCTAGCTGGAGCACGACCGAGCAGGGACTCGATCAGGAATCTCAGCCCAACGCAGGAGTGGCGATCATCGACCAGGCCACGGGGAGACGCTTCAGGAACAGTGGCGAAGGCAGCCGTGACCAGGACTTCGATAGCTGGAGCTATCGATTCGCCCTGTCGTGGTTCGTACCCGACACCGCCGGGCGTCACAGTTTCAAGTTCGGCGGAGAACTCTTGCCGACCAGCACGTTCATCCTATTCGACGACCTGGGTGATCACCGTCTGAATGTCGTCAGGGGTAACCCGGTGTCGGTCCGAATCCTGAACACACCGGCGAACGCGACGTGGGACAACGACCATGTGTCGCTGTTCGCCCAGGACAGCTGGACGATTCGTGACCGACTCACGCTGAACTACGGGCTCCGCTTCGATCGGTCACATGCTTCGACCCCGGAGCAGGTCACCGGGGGAGGTGACTTCGCCGGCACCGCCCTCGCCGTCCGCTTTCCGCAGCTGGAACGGACGGTGCTTCCACCGACCGAACTGATCACGTGGAACAACGTGGCACCGCGCTTCGCGGCCCTGTATTCGCTGGACCAGAACAGTCGAACCATTCTGCGCGCCAGCGCATCCAGGTACTACCACAACCTGGCGAGCTTCGACTTGTTCGTTTCCAACCCTGCGTTCCCGTTCAGCTTCATTACGCAGTGGACCGATGCCAACGGGGACCGGGAGTTCCAGGTCGGCGAGGACGGTCGGCTGTTTACGCAGTTTGGCGGTCAGCTGAATCCCGTTGACCCCGACATCAGGCGGCCCTACTCCAACGAGTTCATCGTCGGAGCCAGTCACGAGCCGTTCGAGGGTGTGCAGCTGAGCGCGAACGTCATTTACCGGAAGGACACCGACATACTCAACCTTATCGATATCGGTGTGTCGTCCGACGCCTACACCCCCATCGAGGTGGCGGATCCGGGGGACGATGGTGCGCTCGGGACGGCGGATGACGGAAGGCTCACGGTCTTCGCGCAGGATCCCGCGACGATCCGGCAATCGCGTAACTTGCTGACCAATCCGACTGGAGACGACCGCACGTACAAGGGGCTCGAGCTCACCGCCACCAGGCGGATGTCGGGAAACTGGCAAGCAGTCGCCTCGCTGGTCATCTCCGAGATGGAGGTCATCAAGCCGACGACTCCAGGCTCGACCGAGAATCTGTTCGAAAACCCGAATGCATTCATCAACGCCCTGGGTAAGGATCCGCAAAACCAGACGGTTCAGTTCAAGCTGCAAGGCACCTACAACGCGCCTTTCGAGATCGTCGTGAGCGGATTCTATCGCTTTCTGACCGGGTTGCCGTACACGCGCGAACTCCTGATCGAGGGTCTGCCCCAGGGGCCATTCAACGTTCGGGCGGAACCGCGTGGATCGAGAACTGTCGACGACGCGAGCATCTTGGACGTGCGGATCGAGAAGCGCTTCCAGCTGACGAACCGCTACCAGCTCGGGCTGATTCTGGACGTGTTCAACGCGACGAACGCGTCGACCGTCGTCGAGGAAGGAAACCTGACCGGCGTCGATCTGGGCGACCCGCGGGCCATCTGGACACCGCGGATCGCACGGCTTGGCGCAAGACTCAGCTGGTAAAAACCACCAGGACTGGAAGCTATCGGACCGGCCTGGCGTGCCTGAACGACACATTCAAGGGAGGCTCGCGAGCGGAGCGGGCCCGCTTGCGTTCGCCCTTCCGCGAGCCAGTCAGTAGAGCCGCTCCACCCGCTCGCTGCGGTAGACGCTCCAGCCGGGCGCTTCCTCGCCCCCGACAAGCAGTTCGAAGACTTTCTCGGGCGAATTCGTGTGCGTGACCTCGACGATGCGCGCCCACTTTCGGCCTTCATTCGAGTCGTCGAGCGGAATGCCTTGCTCGTCGACGACGTGCCCTCCTTCGGTCACAAGCACGTTTCCGGTCTGCGGGAGCCAATCGGCGTCTCCGACGAAAACCGTGAACGACATGTCCGAGCCGGGGCCGCCGTAGATCCACACCTGGCGCACGGTCTTCGCTTCTTCGTCGATCGCGTACTCGACGACGCGGCTGTGACTATCGGCGGCCTCCACGGGCTTCGTGAAGGGCATCGCCCTGTAGTTGCCGTTGTCGTAGACGAGCAACGTGCCCTCGGGCGTGATCATCGGCGCGTGCGTGTGATAGGGCCACTCGACCGGTCCCTCTGGTTTCAAGAGATGCTGTTGCCAAGGCTCGTTCCAGCCCGCGGGATCTCCCAGAATCCAGATGAGCCGCCCGGTCTCGCGGTCGATCTTCACAAGGGCGTCCTGATGCCGAACCGACACGATGAGGCTGTCGTCAGATGGGTCATGGATCACGGCGTTGGTATGACTCCAGTTCTTCGTGCCACCGACAACGTGCCGATAGTCGGTACGATCGAAGAAGTCCCAAAGTGACTTGTAGCCAATCCGGTAGGGATCCAGGATGTCGAGTAGCTTCCAGGTCTTCGAGATCGACCCGTCCCGTTGAAACTGAAGGATGACGTCGCCAACGACGTTGGCCGTGGCCCGAGGCGCGCCAGGGTCGGTCTCGCTCGTGGGGTACTCGTCCAAGGAGCGAACCTCAGTACTGAGCGTGACAAGCTCACCCGAAGGCAACTCGAAAACCTCATGGTGAAAGGTGTCGGTCTCGATCGGCACGGCGCCGTCGGGAACCTCATCGTCCAGGCCGGTCGCCTGCCACCGGGCGATCACGTTGCCGAGCGCGTCCAGCTCGACGGCACCCCGCCCGAACTGGTACAGCAGGGTACCCCGTGATGTCTGGCGCGCGTCGGAAATGCGATGGTCGGCCCGATAGTACCAGACCACTTCACCTTGGTCGTCGACCGCTACGAGGAGCCCGTCGTTTGACGGCCGATTCGGCAACCACCTGAACACGCTGAACAGTGTCAGACCGGGTTCCATGCGAGCCGGATCGCTCGAAACGAATTGGATCGGTGGGAACTGCTCGGGCAGCGCAGGCGAGTCGAACGTCACCGTCGCGGCATCCCCACGCTCGTTGCCAGCGTCGTCGCGAAGCGCGAGCGTGACGGTATAAGACCTGCTCGGATGCATCCCGACGATCGGAATCACATGGCTTGTCTGTGGCTCTTCCGACGTGCGAACCGCCCGCTGTCGGGTGCCGTCGGAAACTTCTGCGGTAACTAATGCGGGCTCGTCGGTCGTGAACGAGATCATACGTACGAGCGGGGTCGACTCGTTGGGAGTTTCGTTGATAACCGATCCCACGATGCCCGGTGGGGTGCGATCGCAGGCAGCCGCGACCAACGTCACGGCGAGCAGAAACAAGAAGCGAAGACGTAGGCCGGTTGCTCTCATCGCTCGACTCCACATCTCACAGACACGCTCTTCCTTACCATGATCGTCATGACCGCGGCAGCATGCCAGAGTTGCAACGTCTTCGTCAAACCAGCGAAGCACAGACGTACAACCGTACCGCGAGCGAGAGCACCGTCGAGGTGGGATAGAATCGTCCCCGCCCGGCGACCGTCGCCATCGGCGCCATCGTGATGCCTACCACCCCCAATGCTTCGCGACAGGGATCGCTACAGGGCACCGCTGTGGTCATGCTCGCGGAGAGCCTGGCGCTCCCGGCGGGCTTTGCCGTCGCGGCGATTCTGACCCGCTCGCTTGGCCCCGAAGACTACGGCAGCTACTCCGTCGCCGCCACCGTGATCACGACGCTCGAGTGGGTGCTCCTGGCCCTCCTGTCTCGCCCGACGATCAAGTTCATCGCGGAAGCGAGCGACTGGGGACCGGTGGCCGCGACGACGTTTCGCGCCTACGTAAGTGTGGGGTTGGCAACAGGTGCGGTTGTTTGGCTGCTGGCAGTCCCGACAGCAGGCATTCTCCGCGATGAGGCGCTGATCGGTCACCTGCGGCTGTTCGCGCTCGAAATCCCGGTGTTCGCCGCGGCCTCTGCCTGCCGAAGCGTACTCACAGGGCTCGCCCACTTCCGGCAGCAAGCGGTGACGGCGGCCGGCCGCTGGCTGGGGCGCCTGGCATTGATCGCCCTGTTCGTGGGGATTGGCTGGAGCGTCAACGGGGCCATTCTCGGGAACATCGGGGGCGTGATGGTCGCTTGGGCCCTGGGCCAAGCCTACGTCGGTCGCTCCGTTCTGGGCCGCGCCAGCTTCCCAGGTCGTGAGCTGTTTCAACTCGGGGTCCCAACCTTTCTCCTGACCCTGAGCGTACGGCTCTTCGACCGCTTGGGACTGCTGGCGCTCAAAGCGCTGGGAGGCTCCGCCACACAGGCGGGCTTCTACGGTGCAGCGCAGAATCTCCTGGTCCTCTCTGGGATCGTCAACCGGTCAATAGCTCCCATCTTGATCTCGACGATCACGGCCAGTCGGCAGACCGCAAACCAGGCGAAGGCCAAGCAGGCGGCGGACGTGGCGCTTCGCTTTGGCCTCTGGATGTTTCCCTTCACCGCAATTGTGTCCGGCGGCTCAGGCGAGGTGGTCGAGATGCTTTTCGGAGCAGCCTTCGCCGAGGCCGCGCCGCTCGTGGCGGTGCTTATCGTCGGAGCAGCAGCGCTCGTCCTCATCGCGATCGCTTCCGCGCTGCTCGTTGCGCTGGGACGTCCCTGGCCGGCCGTGGTGCTCACCGCCCCGCTGCTTCCCCTCGCGATGCTCGGCCACGTGCTGGTCGTGCCCCGCCTTGGGGCCCTTGGCGCAGCGCTCGTGACGACAACGACCGCACTGCTGGCCGCTGCCCTGTGTGTCCTCGTGGTGTGCTTGGTGTGGCCGCTCAAGTTGCCGGTCGGAGCCATCGTGAAGAGCGCGGCGGTCTCGACGGCTGCTTACGCGGCGGCGGCGGCCTGGCCGACGCCGGGTCCGATGCTCATCGTCAAGGCCTTGATGCTGAGTGTCGGGGTCGTGGCGGCGGCCGGGGCGATGCGCGAATTCACCGGCAGCGACCTCGCCTGGATGTGGTCTGCACGCCGCGGAGGCGTCTGATCGCAAGGAAATCTGGTACATAATACGCGTCCTGCCAGTCGGCTTGGCACACACTATTCCCACATGGAGGCCTCGGTGTGACTCGCAGCGTGATTCTGGGACTGCTCATCGGCTGCACATCCATTGCACAGACCACGATGCATGCCATGCAGGCATCGGGCACACCTTCGATTGACCTGAGCTCGGATCAGCCGTCCGGCCAATTCGTGGGCACGCCAATCCGGTGGACCGTCACGTCCTCCGGCACGAATCAGGTGACCTACAGGCTGGCCATCACGCGCCGTGGACACACGGAGCAGGTCGTCATCGATTATCGGAGCAGGAACGTGTTCGAGTGGACTCCCTTGGAGGAAGGTGCCTACATCGTCGAGGCGTCGGTGAGAGATGGGGGTACGGGTGAAGTAGCCCAGGCGTCGACCTTGTTCGAGGCGTTCTCCCGCGCGATCGATTCTCCAGTGGTCACGCTCTCCGATCACCCGCTCGTGGCACTCTTCAGCTCTCCACCCTGCCCGGCCGGGATCCTGGTGCGAGTCCTGTATAAAGCCATTGCGTCTGCGACACCAGAAGCCACGCCAACCAAGTCGTGCGATGGCGCGACGAGCATGAACTTCTACGTGGCCGGTCTGTGGGAGAGCTCGGATTATGCGTTTCGCGTGGAATTCTTGGATCACAGTGGAAGGGAGAGCGAACGGGCTCCGGTTGCAATGCCCCGTGGGTTTCCCGAAGATCAGGGGTTTGTGCCGGTTGGTTACGGACCAAGGCTGACGCTTCGCACGGGCCCCGCCGACAGGAGGCTCGCCGCCCTTCAATCGATCCGCCCACCCACGGCTCGCAGCAGCCCTGCCGAGAATGTGCTCCTGCAATCGATGTCCATCGGAACGGTCCTCGCGGGCGCCTCGTTCGCGCCCACACCGGCGGTTCCGTTTGCCAGCGACCTCTCGGGACGAGCCCTGTGGTACTACCGCGGGGACCCGAATGACAGGCCTTCGCTCCTGCAACCCGTGCCCGGCGGCACTCTTCTGATCACACTCGCGGAGGGCGGCCTGGAAGGGCAGTTCCTGCAGGAGGTCGATCTCGCTGGGCGTGTGCTGCGCGAAACGAACACCCGTCGCGTGAGCCAGCAACTGCTAGCGATCGGTCAGGATCGGATCGGCGCCTTCCATCATGAGGCTCTTCGTCTGCCCAACGGAAACACGGCCGTCATCGCCAGCGTGGAACGCGTGCTGCAGGGTGTCCAGGGACCGCTCCCCGTGGACATCCTGGGAGACACGATCATCGTCCTCGACCGTAACTGGCAGGTTGTCTGGGTCTGGAACGCGTTCGACCACCTCGATGTCAGCCGGCGAGCGACGCTAGCTGAGGCCTGCGTGCGCGGAGAATCCGGGTGTCCTCCCTTCTTCCTGGCGAGTATCGTTAACGACTGGACGCACACCAACGCGATCACCTACTCACGCCTCGACGGGAATCTGCTCCTTTCTGTTCGCAACCAGGACTGGGTGATCAAGATTGATTATCGAGATGGCCTCGGCGACGGTGACGTGGTCTGGCGCCTGGGGCCAGAGGGCGACTTCATCCTCGACTCCAACGATCCGTTCCCGTGGCTGAGCCACCAGCACGACCCCCGCTACGTCGACACGAGGCACCTCGTTCTGTACGACAACGGCAACACCCGCTGTGCCAGGTTCGCGGACCTGTGCTACAGTCGGGGCCAGGTCTACCGCATCGACGAGTCCAACCGGATCGCTTCGTTGACTCTGAATGTCGATCTCGGAAACTACTCGTTTGCTCTGGGAAGCGCACAGCCGCTCTCGAACGGTAACTTCCACTTCAACTCGGGCATTCAGCCCGGACCCAGTAATTTCGTCGCGACGTCGGACGAGATCACCCCCGAGGGCGCGTTCGCCTATTCGCAGCGGACCGACGCCACCGTCTATCGCTCCTGGCGTTTGACCGATCTGTACATGACCAACAACAGCCCGGAGTCGCTGGCCTACGCCCAGCCGCTGTTTGGCGACGTCTTGCGAACAGACTAGCCATGAGCCGATCGCTGGCAAGGTTCGACCCCTCGACTCCGGACACAGCGCGCACTGGAGAAGTCAGCTGGTAAGACTGTCGGTCATCATTCCCTTCCACCGGCGACCTGAGCAGCTCCGACGTTGCCTCGCAGGCCTCCAACCCCTCCCTCTGGAGACCGAGGTCATCGTCGTCGCCGACGGGGCAAATGACGACGTTCGTGATCTGCTTGGAGCCCATGCTCGACTCGTGGAGCACCCCGGCCCATCGGGCCCGGCGGTGGCGAGGAATCGAGGGGCGGCGGTCGCGACCGGTGACGTGCTGGTCTTCATCGATTCCGACGTGGTCGCGTCGCCGGAAGCGCTCGCGCGTCTCGCGACCACATTCGGTGGGCACCCGGAGGTCGCTGCCGTATTCGGAGCGTACGACGACCAGCCGGCGGAACCGAATCTGATCTCTCAGTACAAGAATCTCACCCATTCGTTCATTCACCGTTCATCGAACAAGATCGCACAGACGTTCTGGGCGGGTTTCGGCGCCGTGCGCGCGAACGCCTTCTTCGAGGTCGGAGGATTCGACGAGCGTTTCCCTCGGCCGAGCGTCGAAGATATCGACCTTGGCTACCGCCTCAGCGCGGCCGGCCATCTTCTGTGGCTCGACGCCGATCTCCAAGTGTGTCACCTGAAGCGGTGGACCTTTGCGTCGCTCCTGGCGTCGGATGTGCTCGACCGCGGAATACCCTGGACCCAGCTCATCTGGCGAGGCGGCCGTGTCCACAACGACCTCAATCTGTACAACGCCTACCGGGTGTCTGTCGGCCTGGCATACATCCTGCTCGCGCTGCTGATCGGTGCGTTTGCGGAGCCGATGCTTCTTCTCCCGGCGGGCGCGACCGTGGCGCTCCTGTACTGGCTGAGTCGGGATTTCTACCTGTACTTCGTCCGTAACCGTGGACTCATGTTCGCCCTGCGGATCGCGCCGCTCCACTACCTGTATCACCTGTACAACGGGTGTTCGTTCCTGATCGGAAGTACGCTCTATATCGTTCGCCGTTGGCTGGGAGTACGGCTGCCGGGATCGCTTCCCATCACGCCTTGGCGAAGGTCGATGGCCCAGAACCTCGGGTCGAACGAGCGCACGACGGCGGTCACCGCTGCACCCGGCCGGGTCTCGCCGGAACGGCGCGCCGCCTCGAAATAGACTGGCGGAACCCGTCGCACATCAGGCGTTCGAATCAGTGCCGAGTGGTTGTCATCCAGCGCCTCTTTCGAAGCGCCGTCTGAGCCCTCGCAGCTGTCGGCGAACCTCAAGATACGGCCCCAGAGTGCTGGGAGACAGACAACGCAACCGACGGGCGACCCGGATGTCGTGCGCATCGAGCCGCGGCAGGTCATATCGCGACGCACCCGACGCCACGATTCCGGCCGTCGCGCTCACCGCCGTCCGATAGCGCCGACTCACTGCGGCCAATTCCCTGGGTCCCCGGCGTCCGTAGGGGTAGGCGAAGTGCCGGACTGCGACGCCGCTCATCTGCTCGAGGCGATCTCCAGCCTCTTGCACCTCTCGCGCCAGATCTCGATCGTCGAGTTCGGGAAGCGCCGCGTGGGTCCAGGCGTGAGCACCCACACCCATGCCAGCCGACACGGCTTCGCGCACATCGGTGGCGCTCATCAAGGGCATCCGCGGAACCGAGCGCCACTGGCCGGGCCACCCGTTGTCAGCGCCCAGGCGACCCGCGATGACAAACACCGTCGCCGCCACGTCGAGCTCGCAGAGCAGCGGAAGCGCCACTCTGACCACACTCTGATAGCCATCGTCGAAGGTGACCGCGACCGATCGGGCAGGCATCGAGCGTTTACCGTCGAGCCAGTCGGCGCAGTCGTCCAGCGACTGGAACCCGTAGTCGGCTTGACGGAGCGCCACCAGGTCGGCCCGAAGCTGAGCCACCGTGGTCGTCACTGGGGAGGCCTCGTCGGCAATCGCGTGATACGCAAGAATCAGCATCACTCACGCATCCCCACGGCACTCGCGAACGATCTCCAGGTATCGCTCGATGTGGGGATTCTCCGACCAGAGCCGCATGTACGCGTCGTGTCCGCGACCGCCGAGGGCGTCTCTATAGCCTGGATCGGTGCGAAATCTGTCGAGCGCCTCGCCGAGCTCTTCACCACTCCGATAGACGACGCCGCCGCCGCTCTCCTGAATCACCTCGGGGAGCGCTCCACTCGGCGTCACGAGCGCTGGCGTCGAAACAGCAAATGCCTCGAGGACCACTATGCCGAACACCTCGAGGCAGATCGAAGGCACCACGACCGCGACCGCATGGTGGTACCAGGTCCGGATGCGGTCCGGTGTGAGTCGGCCGATGAAATGTACGTGCTTCAGGTCGGCCGCAAGCCGCCGCAGTTGCTCCCCGTAGGAACCATCGCCGGCCATGACAAGGTCGCAACCCCGATAGGTTCGAAAGAAGCGAATCAGGTTCTGGGCGCCCTTGATCTTCTCGAGCCGCCCGACGAACAACGCGTACGGTCGGGGATGGGGAGATGCAGCAGCCACGGGATCGCGATCCTCCGGGACAAAGTAGGGCAAGTGGGTCATGCGCCCTTTGAACCCCAACTCTCGGTGCTTCGCCAGGGTGAACCGACTCGGACAGAGAAACCGGTCGACTCGCTTCAGGAATCGGTCGCCCGACGAGACGTATCGCCACCACTGCGGGGGACGCTTCGACACGATCTGGCACGTCAGGCAGGTCTGCCGAGTGCACACCTCGCGGTTGTAACGCCAGAGTACGTGCGTCGGACAGACGAGCCAATGCTCGTGGGTCGTGTACAGCGTGACCCCATCGAACAATGTCAGCACGTCGAGGCCGATGAGTGACATGTTGTGACAGTGGACGACGTCGAACTGACGGGTCCGTAGCAATCCTTGAATGACGCCACGCTTGAAGAACGCCCGGCCCGTCTGCTGGGTCAGGAGTGGCGACAGCATGCCGACTCCGCTTCTCATCGTGTGCACGGTCAACCCGGGACGACTGACATCGCTCGCTGAGGGACGGCTGCGTGTCAGACACTCGTACGCGTCGGCGCAGTGTACGACGTCCACCTCGTGACCCCGGCGGACGAGCTCGTGGCTGAGGCGCTGCACGTAGGTGGCGTCGCCGCCAAAGCTATAGGGTGGGTAGAACGTCGTGATCATCAGGAAGCGCATGTGAGCTCCTCGAGCCGTACCGTCCGCACCTGGCACCCGACGATCACGCGAGCGATCGGAATCATCCAAGGACCATGGACGATGAGCAGTTCCCCCCACTAGGCGAAGGCGAGCTTGACGACCGCAGGCTTCGACACCATAACACATCCGAAGTGGACGACTTCGCGAGCGAGAGTCGCACTGCGCCGCGGGCTTGTCGTCGCTTGGACCGCGCCTCGCCGACACGGTTCGCGACCGGACGAGATGCCGCGATGGCTGCTCGCTACTCGAGGTCCAGCGACTATACTCAGGGAACGGCCGGCGAACACCGATGCCCTCGCGGACCATACCAGCCAGCCACATGGACATTTTCTCCCCGACGCCGGACGTGCCAGTCATCGTGATCGGAGCTGGACCCGCTGGCCTGACGGCCGCCTACGAGCTGACACAGCGTAGTTGGCCCGTTTTGGTGCTGGAGGCGGATCGGCAAGTCGGCGGCATCGCGCGCACCGTAGAGCATCGGGGCTTCCGCTTCGACATCGGCGGGCACCGATTCTTCACCAAGATCGAGATTGTGAGTCGCCTCTGGCGTTCCATGCTCGGCGAGGACTTCCTCACGCGTCCGCGTGTCTCGCGTATCTACTATCACGGTCGGTTCTTCGACTATCCGCTGCGGCCGCTCAACGCGTTCCGTAACCTCGGCATAATCACGAGCACGAGGGTCTTGTTGAGCTATCTATGGATCAAGCTCTTCCCTGTCGCACCGGAGGACAGCTTCGAGGCGTGGGTCACGAATAGGTTCGGCCGGCGATTGTACGAGATGTTTTTCCGCACCTACACGGAGAAGGTGTGGGGCATCCCGTGTCACGAAATCGGCGCCGAGTGGGCTGCCCAGCGCATCCGGGGGCTCTCGCTCCGGACGGCGATCGTGAACATGTTCTTCCCGGAACGGAACGCGCGTGGTGGGACGAGGATCAAGACCCTGACCAACCAATTCGAGTATCCGCGCCTCGGGCCCGGCATGATGTGGGAGGCGTTCCGCGAGCGAATCGAGCGTGCCGGCGGGCGGGTTCAGCTGAGTCATCGCGCCGGTCGGATCCGTCACGATGGTACCCGCGTTCAGGCAGTCGAGATCGAGTCGGACGGTCTTCGAATCGAGCAACCAACCGCCCGGGTCGTATCGACGATGCCGCTCCGAGAGCTGATCGAGGCGCTGACACCGGCCCCTCCGCAAGAAGTCGTCGAAGCCGCGAAGCGCCTCAGGTACCGCGATTTTCTCACTGTGGCCGTGACCATCGATCGGGCGCATCTCTTCGAAGACAACTGGATCTATGTGCACGACGACTCGGTTCGGGTGGGCCGCATCCAGAACTTCAAGAACTGGAGTCCTGACATGGTGCCAAGTCCGACGAAGACCTGCCTGGGTCTCGAGTACTTCTGCTTCGAAGGAGATGACCTCTGGTCAATGGAAGACGACGCGCTCATCGAATTGGCACGCCGGGAACTGACCATTCTGGGACTCGTCGAGGCTGATGCCATCAGCGGTGGCACCGTGGTTCGCATGCCCAAGGCGTATCCGGTCTACGATGAGGGGTTCTCGTCAGCGCTCGAGATCATCCGGTCGTATCTGACGCGCTTCGAGAACCTCCAGACCATCGGCCGCAACGGCATGCACCGCTACAACAATCAGGACCATTCGATGCTGACGGCGATTCTCGCCGTTCGCAATCTCTTCGGTGAACGCCACGACCTTTGGGGAGTGAACGCCGATGAGGAGTACCACGAAGAGGTCCACATTCCCGGCGGTACGCCCGAGATCGCATCTCCTCAGGGTCTGAGCGATCTCGCCTCGACTCAGCCTCTGGTTCCGCGGAGGCTTCCTCCTGACCGGTCGCACCAGTAGACGGTCACACTCATGGTCCATCGACACGAAGGCCAGGATCGAGCTGTCACGCCGCGTCAACTAGGAGTCTGGTAGTACGATCGCCACATGCATGATTCCGGTCCGCGCCGCTGGCGCGACCACGTCAAGGCACTGTCGGCCTCTCGCATTTGCTCCCATGCGCTGGCGCTGGCTGCCTTCGCAGCCATTACAGTCGCACTAACGTATCCGGTCGCATTCCAGATCGGTTCGGCCATCAAGGACGAGGGCGATCCGCTGTTCAACACTTGGGTGATCGCGTGGAACGCCCACAGCCTGATCACGGGCACCCCGAGTGGGCTCTTCGACACCAATATCTTTTTCCCCACGCCGAATACGGCAGCCTACTCGGAGTTTTTGATCCCCCAGTCGCTGGTTGCCGCACCGATTCTGCTGGTTTCCGATAATCCCATCCTCGCGTACAACTTCGTGCTGCTCGTCGCGATCATTACCAGCGCGTTCGGAGCGTACCTCCTCGGCGCGCATCTCAGCGGTCCACTCGCGGGATTCGTGGCAGGACTGATATTCGCGTTCAACCCGTTCATGGCCAGTCACCTGAGCCATGTTCAGCTCCTGAGTGCCGGGGGAATTCCGCTGTCGTTTCTCTACCTCCACAAGTTCTTCACGCATGGCCGAACCGGGCACCTCTTGCTGTTCTCGTTGTTCTACGTGCTTCAGGCGCTGGCAAACACGTCGTACGCGCTGTACTTGACGCTGTTCGCGGGTCTCTACATCCTGTTTCACGTCGTTCAACGACGGCGGTTCCTCGACGGCCGCTTCTGGGGGCACATGGCGCTGCACGTATCGATCGCCGTACTGGTCGTAGGTCCGTTCTTCTTCCAGTACTTCGTCTTGCGTCGGGATCTTGAGCTCATGATTCGGCGGACTGGCAGCGTGGCGACCGCGGCCAGCTTCCTGGCGACGCCGTCAATCAACCGTTTGTACGGCGCGGCGACCGAAGCGCTCGCCGCGAGCGAAGCAGCCTTGTTCCCGGGACTGTGCGCGCTGCTCCTGGCCGCAGCTGGTGTCGTCAGCGGATTGGCGCAACGCAGACAACGGCTCCACCACACGGGACCGGCCTACGTGGCGGCCGTCTACCGTGCCATCAACTGGGGCCTCATCCTGCTCGGCGCCGTCATCGTCCACATTCTGGCCACAGGGGGGATCAACACAGTGGTATGGTCGATTCCCGTTCGGGCTACCTCCCTCCGGAATCCGATCGCGTGCAGCCTCGCTCTGCTTCTCATCCGACTCGGCTTGAAACGGCGATACTCGGTCACGTCGTCGATAACAGGTAGGTACGATACCCGCCTGCTCTACGTAGCCATCGTGGCCCTCGCGTTCTTTCTCACGATTCCGGTGGGACTGAGCACGCTTCTTCACAATCAGGTGCCTGGATTCGACGGGATACGCGGCGTCACCCGTATTCACGTCATGTCCATGCTTGGCGTGGCCGTCTTGGCCAGCTACGGGATCGCTGCCCTCGCGGCGCGACTCAGCCGTCGGCGAGGCGCGGTCCTCACGGCCATCGTGGCACTCGTGATTGGAATCGAGTATGTGTCGGTGCCTATTCCGGTGGTGTCAGTCCCATTGAGGGGTGACGTCCCAGCCGTGTACCGATGGCTCGCCTCCCAAGAAGAGGACTTCGCCTTCGTCGAGTACCCGATCCTCCGACATCTCCAGTTGTGGCAGCTGTACTTCTCGACCCAACACTGGAAGCGTCTGGTGACCGGGGCCAGCGCGTATGCCGCGCCGACGTACATCGCGCTGCGACAGCGGGGAGAGAACGTTCCGTCTCCTTCCACCCTGCGCGATTTTGAGAGCATCGGCGTGCGCTACCTCATCGTACACGAGTGGCCATCCGAAGACGTTGATTCCGCACAGCTCCAAGCGGGAGTCGATCGTCTCTCCGACAGACTTCGCCTCGCTGCAACCTTTGACAGCTACGACGTGACTGATTCTTCGAGTGAATCACGAATCGTGGTTCCTGGCGGGCGGGCTCGCGTGTACGAACTGACGAGAAGCGAGTGGCGATCACCCCGCGTGATCCGGAGGGTGCCGACACGGGCTGGTGTCGAGCTCCCGGCGCCAGATCGCACCGCGTGGGCCCTGAGTGCTTCTCCGTATCCCGACATGGCGCGTTACGCCGCCGACGGGGACCTGTCGACATGGTGGCACACTGATGCGCAGCAGGCGGGTAACTTTCTTCAGCTGGACCTCGGCCGTGAGACGCTACTCAACGGAGTCGTTCTCGGCGTACCCGGTAACCAACTTCGGGACACTCCACGTGGCTATCGGGTGGACGCTTCAACGGACGGACACAACTGGTCGACCGTCGCGGAAGACTCGGCCTACCAGCTGCCCCTCACGGAATTCTTGCGGCCGCAGCGGCTTAGGAGGGTCGACATCCCGTTTCCGGCTGTCGTGGCCCGCCACATCAGAATCGTGCAGACTGGCTCCGATCCGCTCTATTGGTGGTCGGTCAGCGAGATCAACGTCACGAGCCCGCCCTCAGTCGGGTCCGAAACAACCTCGTCCACACGAGGCACGGCCGGCCTGGAGGGCGCCTTGGTCTTCGGCAGCGCGTTGTCAGGGAAAAGCGTCCGAACGCCAGTCTTGACCGACCCCTAGGACCGACCCGTCCCGGCAGATTTCTTGCTGGGTTGTTCCAGCTGGGTTCAGTCCGTTGGGGGTCCGAGATCGTACAGCGCAACTCGAGCGTCACACCGTCGAGCCGACACTCGACGGCGCGGCCCGAGGCGCTTTCTTGACGCACACGAATGCCGCGCTGGGGGCCCAGGCTGCATCTTTCGGGATGCGCCATCCGAGTGGAAACAGTGGGAGGCTCAGGAGCGGGACCACGAACCTTTTCCAGCCTCGACGCGGCTTTCGGCCGATGAACGCTCGCTCCAGCGGGTGCCACCCGACTCGCTCGAGCAGCTCGAGCAGAAGCCAGTACGGCAGGATGGCAATGTGCGAGAACTGGCTAGCCGATCGCGAAGCCCGACCCTTCGAGAAGAGCCAGAAATCCCCACTCACAAGAAAACGCGCTCGAGAATCGAGGTCAACGACATTGGGTGTCGTAACCAGGAGCACCCCATCATCCTTCGTGAAACCCATGGCCGCTTGCAGGAACTGAACCGGGCTCTCGAGGTGCTCGATGACTTCGAGGCTGACCACGGCGTCGTACGGCCCACCGTCCAGGACACCCTGGCTCGGCATGTTGTTGAGATCGACCCTGACCGTCCGAACACCCAGGCCCTCGGGCGGATCGAGATCCGCGAGCGTGACGTCGTAGCCCTCGTCCTGGAGCCGGAGGGCAAAGGCACCTTGGCCACCACCCAGGTCGAGGACCCGGGCAGGGGCCGGCAGGTGTCGCTTCAGCAGCATCGAGGCCTGCTCGTGGGTGCCGGGCAAGGCGTAGATCGGCCGACCATGATAGTGCTCCCGCCACCAGGGTTGCTCTCTTGAGGCCACTGCGTCCCTCACCGGGCTCGTGCTTCCACATCCCTCGCCCCGTCTGCGAAGATGCTAGCATGGTGGTCCAGATCCCTCCGAAGACACGAGAGGGCACGATAGTCATGCAGCGCGAGATGCGGCGTGGATTCTGTGTCTTTCTCTTGTGCCTGTTCTGTGCGTGTAGCGTCTCGCCCGGAGGGCATCCCGCCGATCCGTCCATTACGCCGAATGTCGTCTACGGGCACAGGTCCGGAGTGGATCTCACAATGGATGTTTACCGGGCCCATCATCCGACCGGAGCGGCCGTCATCTTCCTGATGAGCGGCGGGTGGCGGTCGTTGCCCGAATGGAAGCAATGGGTGGCGGCACCGGGCGGTGTGCGGCTGGCCACCGACGACGAACTGCGCGACCGCCTGCCGCTGGTGTTGTCGTTCGGCTTCCGGCCCCTACTGGAGCGCGGCATCACTGTGTTCTCCGTGTACCACGGCAGCAGCCCACGATTCCGCATGCCCGAGATCGTGGAGGACGTGCGCAGCGCATTGCGCTTCATCCGCGGGCACGCCGCCGAGTACGACCTCGACCCGGAACGCCTCGGCTTGTGGGGTCTGAGTGCCGGGGGTCACTTGGCGCTGCTGCTCGCCACGACCGGCGAGCAGGCCCAGGGAGATGCGTTCGACGGACCAGCGGGCAGGTTGGTTCGTGTTGCCGCTGTCGTAGCCTACTCGGCTCCCACCGACCTCAAGCGAACGCTTCGCGGACCCAGGCCGAGTAATCCCGCTCTCGTCCTGAGCGAAGACGAATACCACGCCTTCTCACCGTTCCGGCACGTCTCCGCTGAGGCGCCGCCTACCCTGATAGTGCACGGAGAGGACGACGAACTGGTCGACGTACTCGAGGGCCGAACCATGCACGAGGCGCTGCGGAAGGCTGGCGTCGAGACACGGCTCGTCACCATTCCGGGCGCGGGCCATGGCTTCGTTGGTGGGGCGGCCACGGTGGCGTTGAACGAAGCGGTCCAGTGGTTCGAGCGGCACCTGGGCGTCAAGTAGCAGCACTGGGGGCGGCCCGAGGTCTGGTCAGTAATTGCCGCGCTCCTTACTGCGCCGCCTCGCCTCCCGGACCGGTGTACCTGAGGACCCGGAGTCCGCTCGTACCGTCTGAGGCGTAGAGATATCCCTCCGGCCCGAAGGTGACGTCGTACGTATCGTTCCCCGCAAACTTTCCCCGGTCGATTACATACGAGTAGTGACCCGCCGCCACCGGCTTCTCGACGTCGGAGATGTCTATCACCCGCACGCCCATGCCGTACCACGCCAAGAAGAGTAGGCTGTCGCCCAGCGTGTTCCCGATGTGCGATGAGGGACCCCGCCGGAGGTATCTGGTCGGGTCCACTGTGCGGTCCGGTTGGTTGGGATCGCACGCCGTGTTCTCCGGGTACGCGAAGTGCGAGATGATCCGGGGGGCCGTGTCGTCGCTGATGTCGATCATGCGCAGGTGGCCGTACGGACAGGTGAAGTACTCGTCCGTGAGCCAAAGTACCTCCTTGCCAGGTACCATCTTCGCCGAGTGGGTGTTGCCGCACGCCGCGGGTTGTCCGGCAGCCTTGACGCACGCATCTTTGTCAGGGTTCATCGGATCGTCAAACGTCGGAACGAGGTAGTCGAGGCGCGAGAGGAACTTGGGGTTGCGCTTGTCCTCGATGTCCATGATCACAAGCCCGGCCTGGTTGTAGGCCAGGTAGGCGCGGTTCCCGTACACCGTCGCGTAGTGCATGCCCACGTGCTTCGTCCACTTACCGTTCTGATTGACGATGGGGCTGCTAAAAGAGGGAGACTGGACCCAGTCGCGGACGGCGTCTTCTTCTGGTGTTTTCTGCCCAGGAATGCCCCAATGGCTGGCTTCGACGGGGTTGCGGGGGTCGCGTACATCAAGGATGACGAAGACCCTTCCGACGTACCCCTCGTACTCCGACCCGAGGTAGAGATAGGGGCCGTCGAAGTTGAAGTGGTGCGAACCTCTGGCATCCACCCATTCACCGGTCGAATCGGGGTCACTGACCGGCGCCGCCCAGTAGGAAAGGTAGACGGGCTTTGCCGGGTCCGAGACGTCGTAGAACTTGACCCCGTGGTAATTCGCTTGTTTGGTCGTTCCGTTGCGGAAGCGCTCCTGGTTGACCGCTAGCACCTTGTTGGGGCCGAGCGACACGTAATGAGTGTGGGTGTTCCAGCCCGGATCCCAGCACGCAGGCTTGGTCGTACCAGCCTTGATTCCGGGATCGTCCCAATTCACCATGCATGGGACCTGGACGGGCAGGGCCGGAAACGAGTATGTGTCGGACCACACGACGTGATCCAGCGGCGGCGACGGCGAGGTGTCCACGTCGTACGAGTGCACCGTGGCCAGTCGCAGCGGCTTCTCCGGGTCAATCAGATCGACCGTCAAGAAGCAGCGATCCCTGCCGGGGCCCGGATCGAGCGGGGAGGCATTGTAGCAACCCGAGTACAAGTAGCGGCCATCGCTGTCCGGCCACGGGGCAAGTTTCGAGTAAGCCCCCGGATCGTCTTGGCCGTTACTGGTGACGGCCCTCCCAACGTACTCCAGGTTCCAGGCGTCCTCCACTGGGCCAACCGCGCTTATGGTCGAAGAGTTGAAGAGCAGCCAGGCCACCGGAAGCGCAAGCGCGAACGAGCCAAGCACCAGTTTCAGCCGCCGCATTCGTTTCATGACCCGTCCTTTGGAAAACCAGTTCAAAGTGGTCGTCAACATGCCCGTTGCAGGAAGACTCCAAGGCTCGTGGGAGCAACAGCGTGCGCCGAACACGAGACCTGACTTCCATCACGTCGGTGATCGGTGATTTATAGCACGATCATCAGGAGGGTTGGTGACTCGCACCGCCAACCAGGTGTAGACCGTGGCCGGTGCCAGTTCCGTGCGATAATCCGTCGATTGGGGACGCAAATCCCACAAAGGGGTATCCACATGGCCGGTCAGTTCTCCAGCAAGTCTTCTGCTTCTCGCTTGGGCGAGGCCTTGACACGACACCCCCGGTGGCTTGCTGCCCTCGGAGCGCTCTTGAGTCTCTTGGTTTCCGTTCCGGGCTCGGCGCAGTCGCAAGTGATCGAATCCCAGGAGCACAACTTCCGGCTGGTCACCGTGGCGAAAGACATCGAGCATCCCTGGAGCATGGCCTTTCTACCCAACGGCGACATGCTCGTGACAGAGAGACCCGGACGGCTGCGGATCGTGCGAGCCGGGAAGCTGCTGCCGCTGCACGTCGAGGGCGTTCCCGAGGTCCGAGCCATCGATCAGGGCGGACTCCTAGAGGTAGCCCTGCACCCTGATTTCGCGTCCAACCGCCTGATCTACTTGAGCTACTCGAAGCCCGATGGATCACGTGGCACAACCGCACTGCTTCGCGCACGTTTCGAGAACGATCGGCTCACTGACGTCGAGGAAATCTTCGAAGCGAAGGCCTGGAACGAGCGCGGCGGCCATTTTGGCGCAAAGATCGCTTTCGACGGCGAAGGCCATCTCTTCATGTCAGTCGGCGATCGCCAGTCGCCCCCGGCGGGTGACCTCGAATCCCATCCGGCACAGGACTTCACGACGCACTTTGGCACCATTCTCCGTCTGCGGGAAGATGGCTCGGTGCCGCCGGATAATCCTTTCGTGAACCACTCCGAAGCGCTGCCAGAGATCTGGAGCTACGGGCACAGGAACCCCCAGGGATTGGCGATCCACCCGGAAACCGGTGACGTCTGGGCCACAGAGCACGGACCCCAAGGGGGAGATGAACTCAACCTCATACTTCCAGGCCGGAACTATGGCTGGCCCGTGATCGGTTATGGCGTGAACTATGTGGACGGTACTCCGATTCACGAGAGCACTGCGCGGGAGGGGATGGAATCACCGAAGGCCTTCTGGGTTCCCTCCATCGCCCCCTCCGGGCTCATCATCTACGATGGCGATCAGTTTCCGGAATGGCGCGGCGACATCTTTGCCGGCGGAATGTCAGCCCAGCACCGGCGCCTCTCCCGAATCAGCCTGGACGGCCAACGGGTAACAACCCGGGAGTCCTTGCTACACGGTGAGCTGCGTATTCGGGACGTCCGCCAGGGTCCGGACGGTTACATTTACCTCGCCGTGGATGATCGTGACGGTGGTCTCACCGACATCGTCAGGATGGAACCCGCCAACTAGCATCCCGCGTCCGAAATTTGACAGATGTTCCTGGCGGGGCATCCCGACTCCGGGGCTCCGGGTTGTCGTTCCGCATCATTTGGGCGACGCCGACAGCTCGTAGGCTTCCTGTGCTGTCGTGCAACGCTCACGTCGTGGCCGAATAGCCGCCGTCGATGACGACGACCTCGCCGTTGACGAAGCGGTTGCTGGTGATCAAGTTGAGCATCACCTCCGCGACGTCCTCGGCGGTTGCGCAGCGGCGCAGCGGCGTGAGCCTGGCGCGACGCTCCATCAAACCTTCGTACTTGTCCTTGAGCATCCGCATCATCCAATCGCCTTCCATCCAGCCGGGCGCCACGGCGTTGACGCGGATCTCGGGAGCCAGATTGAGCGCGAGGAGTTTGGTGAGAGCAACGACGGCAGCTTTGCTGGCCGCGTAGGGCAGCGGCTGTGGACCTGGACGCAAGCCGACGATGCTCGCCGTGTTGACGATACTGCCGCCTGCCGCCTTCAGGAGAGGGACGGCGGCACGAGTGACTTGAAACATACCCCGAACGTTGACCGCGAACACGCGGTCCCATTCCTCGGTCGTCATGGCCTCGAAGTCCCGAGGCGCCACGTGACTGGTGATCCCGGCGTTGTTCACCAACGCATCGAGGCGGCCAAACGTATTCTGGAGCGTCTCGAGCATCTGCCGCACAGCGCCATCATCGCTGACGTCACATCGATGTACCAGTGTCGTCGCCCCTTTGCTCTGCGCTCGCTCGCTCGTTTCATGCGCTTCACGGTTGCTTCGGCTGAAGTTGATGACGACATCAAAGCCTGCGCCTGCCAACGCTATCGCCGCCGCACGGCCGATTCCGGTGGCCGCACCGGTTACGAGCGCCACGGGTTTGTTCTCAGTCATCTGGTGTACTACCTTTCTCCAGGTGCCGCGAGGGACGAGGAAGACGCTGCGCCATGCTCCACGACACTCGCTAGAGGATAGTGGAGTCGCGGCGTTCTGGCGAGGCTTCCAAAGCGCGGCAAGTGGGAAGCAACCGTGCTGGCAGCTGCGCGAGGCGCAACCCACGTCTTGGTCGCCCCAAGACGAGTACGCTATGCTGGGCGCCGGTTGCGCGAAGACAGATCGACACCCAGGAGAGAAGGCGATGCGACGTCCTAACCGCGAGAACAGCGCGCTATCGCAGGGCGGAACAACGTCTAATGCATCGCACGGGTCGGACGATTCCCGGCGGCGGTTCCTGACGAAACTCGGGGCTCTCGGCGTCACGACGATCCTTCCGGCGGGCCACGTGGGCGCCCAGGTCGCCTCGGCACCCACGGGCGCCGGGCCGAACCGCATCGACGTGCATCACCACATGCTGCCGCCAGCGTACCTGGCGATCACGCGAGAGCGGATTGGCCAGATAACCCCCAACCCAGAGGTGGTGAATTGGACCCCGGCACGCACCCTTGAGCAGATGGATCGCTTTGGCATAGCGACTTCGATGCTGTCCCTGCCTCTGCCAGGCGTCTGGTTCGGTGGCCGGGAGACATCGCGCAAGTTGGCACGCGTGTCGAACGAGTATGGTGCCCAAGTCTCGGGCGATAGGCGCGAGCGATTCGGGTTTTTTGCATCGATTCCTCTGCCGGACGTGGACGCTAGCCTCACGGAGATCGCGTATGCCTTCGACACGTTGAACGCAGACGGGATCGCGCTGCAGACAAGCTACGATGATCGCTGGCCAGGCGATCCCGCGTTTGCGCCGGTCTTCGACGAGCTGCATCGCCGAAAGGCGGTCGTCTTCGTTCACCCGACCGAGCCGGTCTGCTGCGCGAACCTGGTCGCAGGGGTGCCGACCAGCGTCGCCGAGTTCCTGTTCGATACGACGCGCGCCGTGCTCAGCTTTCTGGTCAATGGGACGTTCGCGCGGTGTTCCGATATCCGCTTCGTGTTCTGTCACGCCGGAGGCACGATGCCCGTGCTCGCGGCCCGGATTAACACCTTCGTTCAGGCCCAGCCAGCGCTGGCTGATTCAGTACCCAATGGCGTCGTCCACGAGTTGCGGCGGCTGTACTACGATGTGGCGAACGCCACGAACCCCTCGTCGCTTGCTGCCCTGATGAACCTGGTACCCTCGTCGCAAGTACTCTGGGGTACTGACTATCCGTACAGAAACATCAACCTCACCGCCGATGGATGGGAGACATACGCGATCACGGACGATGTGCGTCGCGCGATCGACGGTGGAAACGCGCTCCGGCTGTTTCCACGGCTCGATCTCGCGCGCTAGCGGGGGTCCATCGATATGCTCGAAGGCGTCGTCCCGTTTCCCCCTGAATTCGCATCTCGCTACCGACAGAAAGGCTACTGGCAGGACAACTCGCTCGCTCAGGAATTCGCCGTCGTGTTCAGGACCTTTGCCGACCGTATTGCCCTGATTGATGGCGACCGGCGCTACACGTACGGCGAGATCGACCGGAGCAGCGACAACCTCGCGTTGAATCTGCTGGACGCGGGCCTCGAGCCCGTTGACCGCGTCGTGGTTGCGCTGCCAAACGTGGCCGAATTCGTGCTCCTGTACTTCGCGCTCCTCAAGACGGGCGGCATTCCCGTCGCCGCGCTCCTCGCGCACCGCTACAACGAGATCAGCCAGTTCACCCGTCTGGCGGGCGCTGCCGCCTGCGTGTATCCGGAAGCCCAGGGCGATTTCCGCTTCGGGCCGATGATCGCCCGCGTTCAGAAAGAGCAGCCTAGCTTGAGGCTCCGCATCGTTCTTGGCACCCCGGAAGATGGAGAGGTGTCACTCCGCGATCTCATCGGGCGGCCGGCGCGACTTCCGCACAAAGAGCTCGAGCGCATTTCGATCGATCCGACCAATCCGGCCATCTTCCAGCTCTCTGGTGGAACCACCGGCATCCCGAAACTCATTCCGCGGACCCACAACGACTACGCGTACAACTCGAAAACCGCGTCCGAGGTGGTCGGTGTAACGGGCAACTCGGTGCTGCTGCTCGTGCTGCCGATCGCGCACAACCTGCCGTTGGCGTGTCCAGGAATCCAGGGTTTCATGTTCAAGGGCGGCAAGATCGTCCTGCATCCGAATGCCCGCCCCGAGGAGTTGTTTAAACTCATTCAGAAGCACCGCGTCACGCATCTGAAAGTGGTGCCTGCGTTGCTCGTCCGGTTCATCAACGATCCCTCGATCGGCAAGTACGACCTCTCGTCGCTCGAGCTCATCCAGAGCGGTGGCCAGCGCATGCAGCCAGAAGTGAGGCTGCGTACCCACGAGCTGATTCCCAGCGCCTTCGTGCAAGAGAACTTCGGCATGGCCGAGGGCCTGCTGATGTTCGTACGCAGCGACGATCCGGACGAGGTGAAGCTGGAAACCTGCGGTCGCCCGATCTGCCCCGACGACGAGGTGAAGCTCTGCGACGATGAAGGCCGTGAGGTCGCCATGGGCGTAGTGGGGGAGCTGGTGTGCCGCGGCCCGTACACACTTCGGGGCTACTTCGGTGTGCCGGAGTACAACGCGCGGCAGTTCACGCCGGACGGCTACTACCGCTCGGGCGATCTGATGCGCATGCACCCCTCGGGTAATTACGTGGTCGAGGGACGGAAGAAGGATCTGATCAACCGCGGCGGCGAGAAGATCAGCGCCGAAGAAGTAGAAAACTTCATCCTCACGCATCCGGCCGTCCAGAATGTCGCGTGCGTGCCGATGCCAGACCAGATCATGGGCGAGAAGATGTGCGCCTGCGTGATCCTCAGGGTCGGGCATACGCTGACGCTTCCCGAGCTGGTTGCGTTCCTCAACGACAAAGAGATCGCGAAGTTCAAGCTTCCCGAGCGCCTTGAGGTCCTCCCGGACTTTCCGCAGTCCGCGTTTGGCAAGGTGTCGAAGCACACGCTCACGGCGATGGTGAAGACACAACTCGAGCAGGAGAGCGGGGCGTCACCCGCCTGAGGCGACCCATACCATGCGCATCATCGACCTCCACTGTTATCCGGGCACCCAGACGTGGATCGACGCTCAGGGACCGTACGTCGAGGCCCTGGCTCGGTACTGGAATCGCGCGTGGGTCGCCAAGTCAGAGACTGAGGTCATCGAGGACCTGGCCGGAGCGGGAGCCGAGGTCTGCCTCGTGGCACTGGATCTCGAGACGACCGTTGCGACACCCCCGTGCACCAACGAATACGTGCACGGGCTGTGGAAGCGTCATCCCGAGCGCATCATTCAGTGCTGGGGCACGCTCGACCCATTCAAGGGCAAGGTGGCCATCCGGCAGGCAACCAAGGCCGTCAAAGAGCTCGGCTTCATGGGCTTCCACTTCCATCCGATCATGCAGCACTTTGCGGTCAACGATCGTCGGTTCTATCCACTCTTCGAGGTCGTTGCCCAGCTGAAAGCGGCGGTGATGATCGACGTCGGGACCACCGGCATGGGCGCCGGCATGCCCGGCGGGATGGGCGCGCGTCTCCGCCATGCCCATCCCTCGGCCATCGACGATCTCGCCGCGGATTTTCCGAATCTGACGATCCTCATGGCACACCCGGGCTGGCCATGGGTCGACGAAACCACGGCGGTGGCCCTCCACAAGGGGAACGTCTACTGGGAGATGTCCGGCTGGGCGCCGAAGTACTTCCCGGCGTCGCTGAGGGTCGATATGCGCGCCCGACTACAGGACAAGATCATGTTCGGCAGCGACTACCCCAGCCTGCCGTACGCCAGAATTCTGAAGGAGTGGGGCGAGCTTGGTTACTCTGACACGGTGATGGAAAAGATCTTCCACAAGAATGCCGAACGCGTGCTCGCGCTGTAGCCAGGCCGGTGGCCAGCGAGCCCGACGCGCGAAAAGCGATGTCCGCCATCCGCCCGACGAGACGAAGATCGCGGGGTCGAACACGAAGGCGCACGTCGAGATCAGGCCCCAATCATCGTGAGTCCACCGTCACAGACGAGGAAGGCGCCGGTGATGTGACGTGAGTCGTCGCTCGCCAGGAAGACAACGGGGCCGACCACATCGTCGGGCGCGGCAATTCGATTGAGCGGCGTCTGTTGAAGGATGCGCTCGCGCCGGCCGCTCTGCCAGTCCGCCCGCCCGAGCGTCGTCTCGGTCTCGACAAACCCCGGCCCAAGGGTGTTGACGCGTACGGTCGGGGCCAGCGCCAGCGCGTACGACTTCGTCAGGCCAATGACCCCGTACTTGGCAGCGGCGTACTGTGGCGCCCGCGGACTGCCGACGGCCACAACCCGAGACCCGATGTTGACGATCGAGCCCCCGCCTTGCTCTAGCATGCGCGAGCCGACCTCGTGGATCATCAGCATGGTGCCTTTGATGTCTACCGCGAGCACATGGTCGATGCCTTCTTCGGTGATGTCCCGCCAGGACATCTGACCGGCCGCCATGTCGCCGACGTTGTTGACGAGCACGTCGACGCGACCAAACCGCTCGACGGCCGCCGCCGTCAACCGCTTCACATCGTCCCACTGACAGATGTCGCCCTGCGCGACGATGGCCTGGCGGCCAAGCCGGGAGACCTCGTCGGCTACCTTCTCTGCGCCGGCCGCCGACGCATGGTAATGCACGACCACATGCGCACCCTCGCGCGCGAGTCCGGTCGCAATCGTCGCCCCCAAGCCTCGTCCCGCACCGGTCACCAGCGCGACCCGATCCTGCAGTCTGCCTGTCATCCCACTCCTCCACGCGGTGCGCGTCCAGGTCCCACCCTGTCGAGAGGGCCACGCCAGCCGCGACTATGCAGTTGTTGCCGAGCCCGTGCTCGCGCGCCGGGGCCCGGCCAGCGAAACCGAGACCGCGCCGGCGAGCGCCGAGAGGGCAATCGCCACGAAGAGCGCGTGGGCTCCCGGATAGACTTCCTGGATGGCGCCCGAGATCACAGGGCCGAGGATGCCTCCGAGTCGTCCCATCCCGAGCATCCAACCGAGCGCCGTCCCTCGCACCTCCGTCTCGTACCAGGAGGCGGTCGTGTTGTTGAGCGCACCCTGGCCCCCGAGGATGAAGAACCCCGCGGCCGCAAGCGCGACCATGTTCACGGCGTGCAAGTTGATGAAGCCGAGCGCAGCCACCGACAACGCTCCCGCCGACCACCAGGCGGCCATCGCCCAGTGCGCCTTGCCAGCGCGGTCGATCACCGTGCCGCACGCCATGGTGCCAAAGAAGTTCATGCCGAGCAACAGGGCGCCGAAACCGAAGCTGACTGCAAACGTCTCGCCTCGCTGCATCATGACCGTGGGCACCCAGCCGGTGAGCCCGTAGATGCTGAAGAGCACGAAGAACGCCGCGCTCCATACCGCCAGCGTCGTACGGCGGTATTCAGGAGAGAAGAGTCGCCGGAGGGAACCGGCATGGTAGCCCGGCTCCTGTATCACGAACTGGGCCTCGGGATCGTGGTATCGGCTCGCCTGAGCCGGGTTGACGCGGGACAGTATGCCGGCAATCCCCGCGTGGCGTCCCCGCACCGCGAGGAACTGTGGCGACTCGGGGAGGCTCCGGTGGCAGGTGACGGCAATCACCGCCGACAGCGAAGCGAAGTAGTACAGAATCGGCCAGCCCAGGGAGGGCGTCAGAAATACGCCGACAACGGATGCCGCTATCCCGCCGGTCGAAAAGCCGAGGCCCCAGCCCCAGGTGGCGAACCGGTGCTTCAAACGATGCGGCGCGAACTCATTCAGATACGCGACCGAGACAGGGAGCAGCGTGCCCAGGCCGATCCCGGTCAGGAGGCGAAGGGCGCAGAACACGAAAAACGATCTGGCCAGGATCGCGGTCGCAAAGCTGAACAGCGTCGCAATCCACAGCGCCCCGATCAGCGTGGTCCGCCGCCCGTAGCGATCGGACATCTTGCCCTGAATCAGCGCCCCGAGCATGAAGCCGATGAGGGCGCTCGACACGAGGAAGCCCGACTGGCTGGGACTCAGCTGCCACGGTCCGCGGACGTAGTGAATGACGTAGGCCGCGTTGAACGTGTCGTAGCCCTCGAAGAACACGATAAGCCCGACAAGCCAGGCGAGCCAGACGTGATATCTCCCGACCGGCGCGTGCTCGATCTCTTCGCGAACATCGATTGCTGCCATCTCGCTCACTCGTGCTCAGGGTTGGGCACGAGCTGTCACCGAGTCGGCTAGATCACGGAACTCCTCATCGGTGAGCAGGCCGCGTTTGCGCAGCGCCACCTGCTTGACCTCCGCCAGCAGTTCCGGCTGGGCGTCTTGAGAGACCACGAGGCCGAGCTCTTCGCACTTGAGGCGAATCGAGGCAAGACCGCTCTTCTTCCCAAGCACGACCCGCCGCTGTGTGGCGAGCAGTGTGGACGAATAGGGTTCGATTGCCTCTGGAATGTGGAACTGGGCCACCACCGCGCCAGTCTCGCGAACGAAAAGGTTGTCGCCGACCACGGCCTTCCACGGCTCGAGCGTGTGCCCGGTCAGGCTGCGCACATAGGACGATAGCTTCCGCACCCGATCCAGGTGCAGGTTCGTTTCCACCCCGTAGAGCGCGCCAAGCGCCAGCGCCACTTGCGCGAGGTCCGCGTTGCCCGCCCGCTCGCCCATGCCATCCACGGTGCCGTGGATCCAGCTAGCGCCGGCACGCACGGCTGAGAGGGCCGCCGCCGTCGCGACGCCGAAGTCGTTGTGTCCGTGGAAATGAATCGGCATCTGCTCGTCAAACCAGCCGCGGACCTGACTGACCAGGTAACCCGCGGCCTCCGGCGACGCGATGCCCACCGTGTCGACGACCACGAGCTCGACGGCGCCGTGGTCGACCGCCGTCCTGTAGGTGCGCTCCAGGAAGTCGGGATCGGCTCTCGAACCATCGACCCCGAAGAACGCCACCCGGATGCCCTGTTTGGTCGCGAACGACACCGCCTGCTCGATCCGCGTCAGCACCGTCTCCCGGGAGAGCCCGAGCGCACGCATCTTCAGATCAGACACCGGTGCCTCGATGACGGTGTAGCGCAGGCCCAAATCGGTCACCGCCTGGACATCGTCGACCAGCGCGCGCGAAAACCCCCAGATCTCGGCCCCCAGCCCGGCGCCGACGATCAACTTGACGGCACGCCAATCTTCCTCGGATACCCGTGGGAATCCGGCTTCGATGCGTTCCACGCCGAGCGCATCGAGCAATCGCGCGATTTCCAGCTTCTCCTCTGGCGCGAAAACCACCCCGACCGTCTGCTCGCCATCGCGGAGGGTGGTGTCGTAGAGGCCGACTTGACGCCGCGGTGCAGCCGGCAGAGCCCTCTCGTTGAGTGTTCCCGTAAAGAGTAACGACGTATCGATCGGAGCCATGTCTACCACCTCACCCGGGCAGGCGCGGGCCGCCCGTGCGCCTGCTGCCACGAGATGACCGGGTTGCGCAGCACGCCTATACGTTCAATCTCGGCTTCAATGACATCGCCGGGCTTGAGGTACCAGGCGCGAGGGTCGGCGCTGAACCCGGCGACGCCTGAGACCGTGCCGGTCGAGAGCACGTCCCCCGCCGAGTAGCCGAGGGGCGAGTAGTGCGCCAGAATCTGATGAATGCTCACCGACATCCCTCCCGAGTGCGAGACCTGCCGTGACTCACCGTTCACACGGAGCTCCATCTTCAGATCGTGCGGGTTGGGAATCTCGTCTGGAGTGACGATCCAGGGACCCAGCGGGCAGAAGGTGTCGATGCTCTTGCTGAAACAGAAATTGGCCGACTCCATCTCGCGTCGCTGAATGTCGCGGGCCGTAATGTCGTTGAAGATTACATAGCCACCAATGTAGTCGGCGGCTTCCTCGGCGGAGAAATGTTTGCCAGGATTGGCGAGGATCACGGCGAGCTCGAGCTCGTAGTCCAGTTCCTCGGTCAGGTGCTCGGGATAGACAATCGGCGCATCGGGACCGATGATCGCGTCAACGTTCTGGAAGAACACGATCCAGGGCCGGATCGGATTCACCCAGTTCGCCCGCTCGCCTTCCTCCGCATGCTCCCGGAAATTGCCGGCCGTATGAAAGAACTTCTTCGGGATAATCGGCGCCTTCAGCACGTAGGAACCGTCCGGAATTCGCTTACCTGTTCGCAGTCGGCCCGTGACCTCACTGGGAAGCCCGAGCTCGAACAGCGACCGCATGTCGGCTACGTCAAGGACTTCGACACCGCCCTTCTCCAGCACGCCTACGTGGGCCTCGCCACCCGATTCGATTGTGGCCAGTCTCATCCTGTTTCCTCCCGCAAGGCGGCCGTCAGACGACCCGCGCAGGCGCTGCTTCCTCAGTCAGACCGAACGTGAAAGAGGCCATTTGAGGTCAAGCGGCCTCCGTGCCGATCATTCAATCGTGCCAGACGCCCGTCACCGCCCGCATCCAGCGCAAGTTCACGGTGATCGGTGGCGTCCACAGCCGGGACAATCGCCGGCATGCAGATCCGTGGATGCAGGATAATGATGTTCGATGCGTAGTGCAACAAGCTCATGTCCATGGTAGGGCATTCTGCTCGCGTCGAAGGAGCACAATCTGGCCGTTGCCACGAGGGCCAGTCGCCGGCGAGATGACGCCTCGCACGGCGCCCAACGCTCGGAATTCGGGATCAGGAGCACGCCGGCCGACCGCAATAACCAAGGGGAAGCACGTGAAACGTCAGCATGTTGTCTTGGCGCTCGCCACGCTCGCGGCTTTCGGATCTATCTCGGCGGCCTCCGCCTTCATGATTCAGTCTGGACGTGCACCAGCGGGTGAGGGCTGGGGTCGAGCGGAGCGGACCTACGACGGCCGGTTCACGTTCGTCCGCCTGCGGTGGGGAGGTGGCTTGGGATACGGCCGCCGATGGCGCGGGGGAAACGCATGGAATCACGACTTCCCACGGGCGGAACAAAACCTGACCTTCATGCTCGGCGAAATGACACTGATCGACACCAACACCGCCGGCAGTCTCATCCTCACGCTCGACGACCCCGAGCTCTTCAGATACCCCGTGGTCTACATGTGGGAGCCGGGCTTCTGGACGATGACCGATGTCGAAGCGACACAGTTCCGCGCCTACCTGCTGAAAGGGGGCTTCGCCATCTTCGATGATTTCGAATTCGACCAGTGGAACAACTATGAGCAGCAGATGCGGCGCGTGCTGCCCGAGGCGCGGTTCGTGCAGCTCGACGAAACGCATCCCGTGTTCGACAGCTTCTTCCGGATGGACACGATCAACTTTCCCCATCCGATGATCGGCGTGAGCCCCACGTACTACGGCATCTTCGAAGACAACGACCCGACGCGCCGGTTGCTCGTGATTGCCAATCACAACAACGACGTGGCTGAGTATTGGGAATGGTCCGGAAGCGGTCTCTTTCCAGTTGACACCTCGAACGAGGCATACAAGCTTGGTGTCAATTACATGGTGTACGCGCTGACACACTAGTGGGGGTGCCGCGCGCCGGAAGCCGTGAACTACATCGTCGAACGCAGGACGCTAGGCTACTGATGACTCCGCCGTCTGCAGGTTACGGAAACCATAGACGGTCGCGTACGGCAGCATGCGGATCAGCTCTTCGAGGTTGGTCTCGCCGTTTTTCAGCAGCTGCAGCGCGCTGTCAGCCATGGGCAATGTCGACGCTGCCGAGCTCGTCCGGAGCTGCTCGAACGGCGCGGACTTGTTGATGAGGACGACGTCGTGCTCGTTGGGCGTCCACAGCTCGGCCACGATCCGCCGTCCCCGGTAGCCGGTGCCATCACATGCGTCGCACCCATGCCCGCGGTGCCAGGTAAAGTCAGGAGGTTCTTCGAAGAACTCCCGCATCAGCTCTTCCTGCGGCGTGTAGGTTTCCCGGCACGTCGGACAGATCGTCCGCACGAGCCGTTGTGACAGAACGCCCATCAAAGATGAACTGATCAACGTTGGATCGACCTTCAGATCAAGGAGACGCGTGACCGCCGAGACCGCGTCGTTTGTGTGCAGCGTGCTGAGGAGCAGATGCCCCGTCTGGGCCGCGCGAAAGGCCATTTCAGCCGTCTCCTCGTCACGAACCTCTCCCACCATCATGACTTCTGGGTCATGGCGAAGAAACGCTCTCAGGTAACTGGCAAAGGTGTTGCCGATCCGCTCATTGACCTCCGACTGGCTCAGCTGTTCGTAGACGTACTCGATCGGATCTTCCGCGGTCACGATGCGGATCTGCGGGCGGTAGAGTGTCATCAGCGCCGCGTAAAGCGTTGTGCTTTTCCCAGATCCGGTTGGGCCGCTGACGAGGAACATCCCTGAGGGCCGCTTGAGCAGATCCCGGATTCGCCGAGTCATGGGCGCCGAAAAGCCAAGCTTGTCGATTGACCCCGGCGCGCGGCGGCGATCGAGAATGCGGACAACGACGCTCTCGCCGTAGTATCCAGGCACCACTGACACGCGAAAATTGAAATCGAGCTTGTCGCCCTTCGGCTGATCCGCGCGGAGCCTGAAGCTCCCGTCCTGCGGGCGACGGCGCTCGGCGATGTCGAGCCTGCCCAGAATCTTGATGCGCGAGATCACGTTCTGGAGGTTCTCGTCGCAGGCCTTCTTCAGCGGGCCTAGATCCAATTCCTGAAGCACACCATCGACCCGGAATCGCACATGGAGGCGGTTCCGCGCCAGCGGCTCCAGATGGACGTCGCTGGAGTTTCGCTTGATAGCCAGGCGCAGGAGTGCGTGTACGATCCGGTCCGCCCTCCGGCCTTCCTGGCTGTACTCGCTGACAGATGCCGGGTCGAATTCTTCCTCCTGTATGAGCGCGATTGCATCTGGGTCATCGATAGCCTCGGGTACAGGTTCGTACACCCGCGCGATCGCATTTTCGATCGATGCGTGAGAAGAGGTCACGACCTGGACTACGCAACCCGACGACCGACTCAACTCCTCGGATGACTCCAGGTTGGACGGGTCGTCCATGGCAACGGTCAGCGTCTGGCCCACGCGAGCCACAGGCACCAAACGGTGACGTATCGCGTACGGTCGATTGACGAGCCTTGCCAGCTCGGTGTCGATCTTCAGGCCGTCGAGCTCGATGTACGGCACGTTCAGCTGCATGCAAAGGGCTTGACGCATCGCCTCTTCGCTGAGGTAGCCTAGCTTCACCAGCGTTTCGCCGAGGGGCAGTCGAAGCATCCGCTGTTCATCCAGAGCTTGCCCCAGCTGGACAGCGTCAATCGCGCCGGACTTGACGAGCACCTCTCCGAGCTTCGGACGTTTCTCGGTGCGCTCGAGAAGCAGCTGGAGCTGCCGACGGGTAATGAGCCCGCGGTCGATCATTACTTGTCCCAGAGGAATGTAGGTCTCGGCCTGCTCCTGGGCCCTCAGGGCCTCCTCGAGGTGCGGCCGTGAGATGAGACGACGACCGATCAGCAACTCTCCCAGGCGGGACTCAGATTGGCTCATGACTCCGGGCGTTCAGCACACACGACTCGCATTCAGACGGAACCTCTCCTGAGTCTCATCGGCTCGAAGACGTGATCGCTATATCGTGCTTTCCGTAGGAACGGCGTGTTGGAGCTGATAATCGCGCAAAGAGGGCATCGCGCGGAGGAGGGGGGGCCACGTGCGGCCGGGTGCTATTCTGGGCCGTCGGGCGCCATTCCGGGCCGCCGGGAGACGTTGCGGCGAGGTCCTGGTTGACGGGCTCCACAGGTCGATCGCCCGGCTATTTCTCGGTCACGGTCGCTTCCTCGAGAATCGCGTCATACGCGTAGCCTGCGCCGAAGTCTTTCCCGACCGCCAGCACTCCTGAGACTGTCACGATGTCGCCGACCGTGACCTCTGCGGCAGTTGTGACCGTCAGGTCGTGCGTGTGGTCGGCAGCAGATCCGGATCCATCCTGCAGGTGAAGCCAGTTGCGATCCAGGATGCCGTCGTTGACCTTCATCACCTTGCCGCGAACGACGACCGGTTTGCCCGCGAGCGACACGCGCTCTTCCCACACGTCCCCGATCGACATGCCCCCCGGCGCAGGCGGAATCTGTTCCACGGGCGCTGCCGCCTCGGCGGATTGGTGGCTCCCCATCATGGCCGGGGCGCCCGCTTGCTCCTTGGGCGACGACAACGTCTGGCCTTCGCGCGCGACCTGCGACACGAAGTAGATCAGCGGGAAGTCGCGGTTCAGTGTCTTGCTGTGAAAATCCTGCATGGGCATTTCGAGCGGTACCGTCAGACGCTCGCCTGCCTCGACGACGAACTCGCTCGCTGCGATCCACACATCACCCTTGCCTGTCTGCAAGCGCACGTACGTGTAGCCACCCGAGTTCATCGTTTCCGAGACGTCGCCGGTCACCGTCCCGGCGTCGGGGCCAGCCGCCGAAAGTGCGGTTGCAGCAGGCGAAGTCGGCGCCGCCGCGGTCTGCGGAGCGGCCGCGGGAGCGTTGGCCCGACCGCCGCTGCAGGCGATCAGGTTCGCGATCGCGAGCGCGGCAGACATGGCGGCAAGACGTGTGTGCGTCATCGAAAGGAACCCTTCTCAGGAAGGCTGGCGCGACCAAGAGCCTGAGGACTGGCCGACCTCGCCAGCGTGCCGTTCCCGCCCTGCTTGTCAGTGAGCTGCGGAACACTGGAACCATCGTAACTCATTCGAACAGCTCCCCGTGCGGTTGAGGCGCGTCCGAAGGGCCGCCAGAGCTGTGCACGAAAGGCCCGTTCTGCTACGCTCGATGCTCAACACGGTGGACAACACGGTGGAACCGACAAGGGCGGCGAGTTCCTAGTTGTCTTGAAACGGGAGTGGCCACATGAAATCAATCAACCGACTCGTCGCCGAGGACGACATCATCGAGCGACGCTCATGACGCTGACATGAACAAGATATTCACACAAGTCGAACAGGAACGTCATCTCGCCGGAATGCACGAGCTGTATGATGCCGAGGTCACTCAGTGGGAAGAGGCACTCAAATGAGCGCCACCTACACGCTCATCCTCGACCTCGCTCGAGAAGTCGAGCCGCCCCAAGACGGCATCCTCACCCGCACGCTGTTCAATGACGAAACCGTGAAGGCGGTGATCTTCGGCTTCGGACAGGGCGAGGAATTGTCCGAGCACACGGCATCCATGCCTGCCATCCTGCATTTTGTTACAAGGCGAGGCGACACTTACGTTCGGCGACAGGACGGTCGAGGCTCGGCCGGGAACATGGGTCCACATGCAGAAAGAGTTGAAACACAGCGTGCGGACGAAGACACCGGTCATCATGTTGCTTCTGTTGTTGAAGACGTAGGCGCAACCGCGCGGGCTTCATCTAGCCAGCTTCGGCTTTCACGGATTGTTCGCGTATGGTACTGTTTTCGTCTCGCGAATTCGTGTGCGCTCGGTCGGCGTAGCAACGTCAAAGACGAGCACCATCGTCGTCACAGCGCCGGTAGCCGCCTCGGAATCACGTCACACGACATGTAAGGCCAGACGAAGGGGGACAGATGCGGCTTCTCATTCAGCTTCTGACCGTGATCGTGACACTCGGTCTCGCAAATAGCCTTCACGCACAGCAGCAATGGGAAATCCCAAGCCCCGAGGAGCGCTGTCCCTCGAGATGGGGGCAGGGAGACCAGCTTGGATCGGCCAACTTGGTGTCACCGGAGAGGGTCTTGCGTGCCGCGCGATTGATCCAGACGGGTCAGGTATTCTCTCTGGCGTTCGTGCTGTCGGCGGATCTGCCACTGATTGAACCGAGGCGATTCGACCTTCACATGAAGCGCGGTACCTCGTTGACGCCGGGCAGCCGGGGTGAGAACGAGGAGATCGTCATCACGGAGCTCGGACAGGTGGGCACACAGCTCGACGGCTTCGGCCATCAGATGCTCGGCGGCCTCTATTACAACTGCGTCTCGGACGCCGAGATGTCGAGGGGGGGCACCGGACTCCAGCTGGGTGGCCGACCAGGTTTCGCGATGCTCGGCGTCGAGCAGATACCCGACATGATGACCCGTGGCGTGCTGATCGACGTGGCGGGCCTCAAGGGGGTCGACATGCTCCCGGCCGGGTACGTCATCACCGTCGACGACCTGCAGCAGGCGCTGGCGCAAGCCAAGGTCACGCTGGAGGAAGGCGACGCGATCATGATCCACACCGGGTGGGGCAAGCTGTACACCGTCGAGGACAAGGACCGCTACCTGGCCTCGTCTCCCGGCATTGGGATCGAGGCGGCTCAATGGCTGATCGAGCAGAATCCGATGATTCTCGGGGCGGACAATTGCTGTCTGGAAGCCAGGCCGTACCCGGAGCAGAAGGTCTTCCTACCGGTTCACGCGCTCGTGCTGATCATCAACGGCATCTACATCGTCGAGAACCTGAACCTCAACCAGTTGGCGGCCGAGCGTGCGTACGAGTCCGCGTTCATCATGGAGATCCTGAAGATCAAGGGTGGCACCGGCTCGACCGTGGCCCCGATCGCCGTGCGTTGAACTGGCGGCGAGTGTCCATGCGCCGAGGTGTACCGCCCTGGGTTCGCCCAGCCGGAAAACCAGGAACTCTCAGTTCGCAAGTCACGAATCGAGCACACTCGGTTGCAACGCCCAGCCGGTCGCCTCCTCCCGTCTGAGGCTGTTCAGACTGTTGACCCAGAACGGGTTGTCGCGAGGGCGGCCTCCCTTCCCGCGATGCGACCCTGCACCAGGCACCGAGCCAGGCCGTGCAATCTGAAGCCGCCAGCCGACTCCCCGCCACCGTAAAGGCCGGGAATCACCTCCTCATTCATGTCGATCACTTCACACTTGCCGTTGATCCGCAGACCCGTGAGCGAATCGTGGGCGCACGGCGTCGCCCACGCCGCATAGAACGGCGGCGTTTCGATCCTGTGGGCGGGCGCCGGCTTCCCGAAATCGGTGTCCACCCCTTCGGCGACGAACGAATTGTAGCGAGCAACCGTCTCCTCGAGCGCCCGGGGCGGCATCGGCTGCCGTTGGTACTGGTTCGCGATACGGCCCGCCACTTCTGCCAACGTGTCCCCCTGGAAGAACCATCCATTCGGATCGACAAAGGGGGGCTCGCACACCCACTCCTCGCGCGACGTCGACGCGGCATCGAAAACGGCCCAAATGGGGCCACCTCCGTTCCCTGTGCCACCGTTCGGCGCCAGACAGGCGTTCCACCAGTCCGGTCCGGTGAGCATCTCGTTGACGACCCGTCGGCCGATCTGGTTGACGTGGATGAGGTTTTGGTAGTCACGCACCGGTAGCCCTGTAGCCCCCATCCTCGCGAAGATGGGGCTGTTCTTCAGGCGCTCGTCACCGCTCTGGTAGCCATATCGGCAGCCCATGACCCGCGGTTTCTCGATGTAGTGCGTCCGTTGGAGGGTCTCGAACGTCTGGTTACCCAGCCCCCACAACGCCGCGCCAATCCTCAAGGCGGCCAGTTCGCCGTCGGCACTTTGCCGCGAGTACGGCTCACCGACGACTTGGATTTCTTCGGTCAACCTCGGATCGAACATGCGGCGGAACGTGACATTGCTCGTGTGGCCGCCCGTAGCGATGATCACGCCCTTGCGTGCCTGAATGTGCACGCTCCGACGCTGATGGGTCGCGGTGACGCCAAGTACCGGGCCCGACGTGGAGCTCTCCCGGATAATGCTCGTCATGCGGTGCTCGAGCAGGAACTGCACGCCCAGCTTCCGCGCGCTGGCCTCCAGCGGCCGAACCAGAGCCGTCCCGGGCGCACCGGCAGGCGACTCGTCGTTCACCTCGCCGGACCATTCAGGCCCAGCGACTCGCTTGTCGGATACGGGTGCGGTATCTTCGCGTACCGCCGGCGCCCGATCGGGGAACTTCACGCCGTGGGCGACCAGAAATTCGAACGTGGGCGCGCTCTCGTAGCAGAACACGCGGATGATCTCGCGATCGCAGAACCTGAAATCGGAATAGTTGACCAGGTCGGAGTAGTACTTCTCCGGAGAATCTTCGATACCATGTTTCTTCTGTAGGCTCGTCCCGCCCCCGTAGGGCGTGCTTCCCCCGCTTTGGATTGCGTGTCCACCGATGTCGTAGTTCTCCTCGACGACGATCACTGAGGCGCCGTTTTCTCTGGCCGAGATGGCGGCCGGTAGTCCGGTCGCCCCGGCCCCGACAATGACGACATCGGCCCCATGGTCCCACTGCTGCTGAGCGGAAGGCTGAATCCCGCGCCCCTCCGCTGAGAGGCCGGCCAAGGCGGTCGCGCCAATGCCCACGGCCGTCGACTTGACGAAGTCTCTTCTCGAGGGATCCTCCATCGTGTCCTGTTTTTTTTGGGCCTTCTGCTTCGTCATACCCCTATCCTCCCCGAAGCGTCGCAACGACCATCGAGTCGACGTACTGTCGCACGTGATCAATTCCTCCACGAGTGCCGCAGTCGTCTCCAACGTCTCGAGTACTCCGCGTCTGACTTTTCGCCCTGCGGCCTTCCATCGCTGACTCATCAGTACCGAGCGGCGCGAAGATCAAAGAGACCGTCAATTGTCTTGACCCTCTGAAGGCGCCCCGGTACATTTGTGAGACTGGCTCGCGATGGTCTGCTTTGGGTCGCCATCGTGGTTCCAGCACGCCATAGTCACCGGTCGATGGTACCGTGACAGAGAATACCCCATGAAGCGGTTTGCCTGTGGATGGCTCGTGCTGTGCGCGTGGACGGGTTGCGACAATGGCACCAGTCTGTCGCCCGTCGTGCCCAGCGCGGGAGAGCCGTTTCAGGCTGAGCTGGCTCGGGAGGTCGGCCTGAAGTGGTCACCGTACGTCGGCGTCCAGGTCGACGGCGGGGCGCTGCGCGCCTACGAGGATGCGCTGTCCATTCTCCAGCGCGCGGGGCGGTTGCGGGGTGTGAGGGTCGAGATCAGCAAGAACAGCCAGACCTCTGGCGATCCGGTGATCAGAGCCGTCGGCGCGCTCGGCATCGAGCTGCTGGGGCTCATCGACAACGAGTATCTCTTCGCGCAGGACATCGAGCAGGAGATCGATCAGATCTTCGCCGCCTATCCAGAGATCCGTTACTTTCAGATCGGGAACGAGATCACGACCATCCTGCCGAGCACGGGACCGACGATCACCATCGGTGAATATTGGACGATCTTTCAGCGGATATACAACCACGTCCAGAACCGTCATCCGGGTCGCGCGACTCTCTTGACCCAGTCCACGCTGGGAGCCGGCCTGCGCGGTCCCTCGGAGCTGGAAACCATGGCTTCGAGCGGGCTCGCTCGCATGGACCCGAACAAGGTCATCGTCGCCGTCAACGCCTACGATCCTGACAGCGTCAGCCAGTATCGGGGGGTCGTGAGTGGCCCGCTGCGGAATTTTCGTGTGTGGGTGACGGAATCGGGCGTGGCCGACTCCGCCCTGCACATTCCCTACGTGCAGGATCGGTACCCGCTGCTGCGGAACTATCTGAGAGCCGAGCGGGTGTACTGGTACATCTTGTGGGGAGGCGACTCCGGGAACGACACCGATTTC
>Ga0326597_10001436_pt1 | contig 38678 bp, 34 predicted proteins | sample RVTome_12_FD_203789 | JGI IMG/M metagenome (GOLD analysis project Ga0326597, IMG submission 203789) | Soil microbial communities from uranium-contaminated site in the Upper Colorado River Basin, Wyoming, United States - RVT100D185 | ecosystem: Environmental > Terrestrial > Soil > Contaminated >... | reverse complement strand
CCCGACCCTACCGGAAAATCGCCGGTGACCACCGCAAAGCCGCCCGACCGCTACAGCGCTAACTGAAAGCGCGCGGCCGGGCGGCTTTGCTCTATCCACCTACACCACCTCCGGGGACACGACCTTCGGCATGAGCGAGGAGGAAGCGCAGGCGCGCCTCAAAAAGGAAATCGTCGCGGCGGCCGCACGACCGGAACTTCCCGTCTATCGGCCACGGGAAACACGAAGAAAGATCGGCTTCAGCACCGGCACGGGCTTCCTTGTGACCGCGGACGGCTACCTGGTAACGAATTTTCACGTGATCGAAGACTCGTCTCAGGTATTCGTCGTTTCGGACGGCAAGGAGATTCATGCCAAGGTGGTGGTCAAGGACGAAAAGAACGACATTGCGGTGCTGAAGGCCGACGTCACGGGCCGGCCGATCGTCATGCCGGCCGCCGTCAAGGTCGAGGTCGCCGAAGAAGTGATGACGCTCGGCTATCCCCTCATCTCGATTCAGGGACAGACCCTGAAGGCGTCGTTCGGCCGCATCAACTCGCTGTCGGGCCTCGCCGACGACCCCCGCTTCATGCAGATCGACGTCCCGATCCAGCCCGGCAATTCGGGGGGGCCGCTGATCAATGCCCGCGGCGAACTCGTCGGCGTGGTGACCGCCACGCTCAATCAGATCGTGACCCTTCGCGAGACCGGAACGCTGCCACAGAACGTAAACTATGCGGTGAAATCGGACTATGTCCTGCCGCTGCTCAAGACGTTGGGCGAGATGAAGCGAACGTCGTCAATCCAGGGATTCAAGTCGTTGGTGCGCGATTATCGGGACGCGATCTTTCTCGTGGTCGCAAAGTAGCGACGGCGCCTCGGGCCGGGCTCCTGGCGCTCCGACGCGCGTGCGCGGCGGGCCACCCCGTGCGCCGCTCCGCCCCGCGGGGGTGGCGGACGCGTAGACGGCGGCAATAATTCGTTAATCCTTCAGGGCATATTCGTCCGCCACGGACAAAGGGGCCGGCCGCGCCCCCGGAAAACCTCAATTCGGCTGCGTTGACAGGCCGGAGTCCGGCTCTTATGTCTGTGCGGCGCGCGCCTGTGCTAGTCTGGGCGCGAAAACCTGGGAAATCCGCCTAAAAGGACGGCCGTATGCTTGCTGCCTTGGCCCAGCGCGTTTTCGGATCGGCCAATGCCCGATACCTGAAGCGGCTGGAAAAGACCGTTGACCAGATCAATGCGCTGGAGCCGGAGCTGGAAAAGCTGTCGGACGAGGCGCTGCGCGGCAAGACCGATGAATTCCGCCGCCGGCTGGCCGACGGCCAGGCCCTCGACGACATCCTGCCGGAAGCCTTCGCCACCGTGCGCGAGGCGGCCAAGCGCACCCTCGGCCAGCGCCATTTCGACGTGCAGCTCATGGGCGGCATGGTGCTGCACCGCGGCAACATCGCCGAGATGAAGACCGGCGAGGGCAAGACCCTGGTGGCCACCCTGCCCGTCTACCTCAACGCGCTCGGCGGCAAGGGCGCCCACGTGGTCACGGTCAACGACTATCTGGCCAGCCGCGACGCCGAGTGGATGGGGCAGATCTACAGGTTCCTCGGCCTCTCCGTCGGCTGCATCATGCACGGGCTGACCGACAGCGAACGCCAGGCGGCCTATGCCGCCGACGTCACCTACGGCACCAACAACGAATTCGGCTTCGACTACCTGCGCGACAACATGAAGTTCCGGCTCGAGGACCTGGTCCAGCGGCCGTTCAACTTCGCCATCGTCGACGAGGTGGACTCGATCCTGATCGACGAGGCGCGCACGCCCCTGATCATCTCCGGCCCGACCGAGGATTCCTCCGAGCTATACCGCAAGGTGGATGCGCTGATGAAGAATCTGGAACCGGCCGACTACGAGAAGGACGAGAAGCAGCGCGCGGTGACGCTGACCGAGGCCGGCGCCGAGAAGGTGGAGCGCATGCTGGAGGAGGCGGGCATGCTGCAGGGCGCCGGGCTCTACGATCTGGTCAACGTCAGCCTCGTGCACCATGTCAACCAGGCGCTGCGCGCCCATACCCTGTTCCAGCTCGACACCGATTACATCGTCAAGGACGGCAAGATCGTCATCATCGACGAGTTCACCGGCCGAATGATGGAAGGACGGCGCTATTCCGAGGGGCTGCACCAGGCGCTGGAAGCCAAGGAAGGCGTCGAGGTGCAGACCGAGAACCAGACTCTGGCCTCCATCACCTTCCAGAACTATTTCCGGCTGTATCCCAAGCTCTCCGGCATGACCGGCACGGCGATGACCGAGGCGGCCGAGTTTGCCGACATCTACGGGCTCGAAGTGATCGAGATTCCCACCAACATGCCGTGCGTGCGCGACGACCAGGACGACGAGGTCTATCGCACGGCGACCGAGAAATACAGCTCTATCATCGACCTGATCGAGGAGTGCCGCAAGCGCAACCAGCCGTGTCTGGTGGGCACCGTGTCCATCGAGAAGTCGGAACTCCTGTCCGAACTGATGAAGAAGCGCGGCGTGCCGCACAACGTGCTCAACGCGCGCTACCACGAACAGGAAGCCTATATCATCGCCCAGGCCGGCCGGCCCGGCCAGGTGACCATCGCCACCAACATGGCCGGCCGTGGCACCGACATCCAGCTCGGCGGCAATGTCGAGATGCAGATCCGCCGCGAGCTCGCCGCCATCAAGGACGATGCCGAGCGCGCGATGCGCGAGCCCGAGATCCGCAGCCGGCTTGAGAAAGAGGTCGCCGCCTACCGCGAGGTGGTGATGCAGGCCGGCGGGGTTTTCATCATCGGCACCGAACGCCACGAGGCGCGGCGCATCGATAACCAGTTGCGCGGCCGTTCGGGACGCCAGGGCGACCCCGGCTGCTCCAAGTTCTTCCTGTCGCTGGAAGACGACCTGATGCGCATCTTCGGGTCCGAACGCATCGACAGCATGCTGCAGAAGCTGGGACTGGAGGAAGGCGAGGCCATCGTCCACCCATGGATCAACAAGGCGCTGGAAAAGGCGCAGAAGAAGGTCGAGGAGCGCAACTACGAAATCCGCAAGAACCTGCTGCGCTTCGACGACGTGATGAACGACCAGCGCAAGGTGATCTACGAGCAGCGCCGCGACCTGATGGAAGCCGACGACGTCTCGACCATGGTCGGCGATATGCGCCAGCAGGTGATCGAGGACATGGTCGCCCGCTGCATCCCGGAAAAGGCCTACGCCGAGCAGTGGGACGTGGAATCGCTGCACGAGGAAGCGCTGCGCGTCCTCGGCCTCGACCTGCCCGTCGCCCAGTGGGCGAAGGAGGAAGGCATCGCGGACGAGGAAATCCGCGAGCGGCTGATGGAGACCGCCAACCGCAGGATGGCGGAGAAGACCGCCAATTATGGCCCCGAACTGATGCGCATGGCCGAGAAGAGCGTGCTGCTGCAGTTGCTCGACCAGATCTGGAAGGACCATCTGCTGGCCCTCGACCATCTGCGCCAGGGCATCGGCCTGCGCGCCTACGCCCAGCGCGATCCTCTCAACGAATACAAGCGCGAGGCGTTCGGCCTGTTCGAAGCCATGCTGGTCAACCTGCGTGAAAGCGTGACCAGCGTTCTGTGCCACATGGAAATCTCGCTCAACGCGCCCGAAGACTCCTTCGGGCCGCAAGGGCCGGGCGAGATGCACGAGACGCGCGAGGACCCTGCCTTCGCCGACGCGCACCGGGGAGGCGATGAGGATGGCGGGGCGCATCCGGCGGCGGTGGCGCGCAGCGGATTCCGCGGCGCCGGCGTGTTCAGCGCCGATTCGGATCCCGCCGAGGTGCCGTCAGGCTGGCGTCTGCACGAACCGCTGGGGCGCTGGATCGATCCCATCGATCCCGATACGTGGGGCAAGGTGCCGCGCAACGCCGCCTGCCCGTGCGGCTCCGGCCGCAAGTACAAGCACTGCCACGGCCGCGGCTGAACCCGGGCGGCAGGTTGCGTCCGCAGCCTTGCCGCCGTCGTGTCTGCCGCCCACAAATCCTCGAGCGTATCGGCTTCTGTAAAGATCGCGACGTCCAGCGCACGGGCGCGGTCAGCCGCGGCAATTGTAAAGCCGCGCGCTGGAGATTAGAAACCGCGCCGTTGTCAGGGGTGCCCCTTACGCCGCAAACGGATCGGCGCAGTCGGTAACGCCTTCCCGCGCCAGGTCCATGATCCAGTCGCGGAAGGCGGTCACCTTGGGAAGCCGGGCGCGGCTTTCCGGCGTCACCAGGTAATAGGCAAAGTCCACCGGCACCGACATCTCGAACGGCTTGACCAGACGGCCGGCGGCAATGTCGTCGGCGGCGAGCGCGCTTTTCGCCAGCGCCACGCCACGGCCCGCCACGGCCGCCTCGATGGCGAGGCTCGACTGGTTGAAGTGCTGGCCGCGGCTGCCGTCGACGCCGGCCACCCCCGCCGCCTTCAGCCACATGGCCCAGCTGGGGCAGGACGCGTCCTCGAGCGAGCTGTCGTCGTGCAGCAGCGTGTGATAGCGCAGGTCATCCGGCGTGCTGAGCGGATGCTCGCCGGCCGCGAGCTGCGGGCTGCACACGGGAAACACGCATTCGGTCAGGAGCCGCTCGACGTTCAGCCCCGGATAGCGGCCGCCGCCATAGCGGATGGCGATATCCACATTGTCGCGCTGGAAATCCACCAGCTCCATGGCCGCCGACACCCAGACGTCGATGTCCGGGTAGCGGGCGGCGAAGCCGTCGAGCCGCGGCACGAGCCATTTCGAGGCGAAGGACGGCGCCACGCTGACCGCCAGCACCCCGCCGTCCTCCACCACCTGCAGCCGGTCGAGCCCCTCGGCAAAGCGCTCGAAGCCCTCGCGGATGTAGGGCAGGCACGCCTGGGCCGCGTCGGTCAGCAGCAGCGAACGGTTGCGCCGGCGGAACAGGGGCAGGCCGAGGAACGCCTCCAGCGAGCGGATCTGCTGGCTGACCGCCGCCGGGGTCACCGCCAGCTCGTCCGCCGCCTTGGTGAAGCTCATATATCGCGCCGCCGCTTCGAAGGCACGCAGCGCATTCAGGGGAGGCAGGGTCCGTCGCATAATCTAGTATTTAAGAAAATCTAACATTCTGCGCAACAACAAATCGTTTGTCCCACCACAAAACCAGGCCTATTTCAGGGTTCTTCCTGTTTGACGCCCACGCGCATCCACGTTCAGGCCGCAACCGTTTTAGAAAGAATTTCTAATGTCCAGACCGGGATTCGGCTTAGAATTTCTTGTGCGAAGGGTCCCGCGGCCCGGAGACGCCGGATCGGTGGCGCTGGTGGGGGCGGGACCGGGCGATCCCGATCTGCTGACCGTCCGCGCCCTGCGCGCCCTCGAACGGGCCGAGGTGGTAGTGTACGACCGGCTTGTGAGCGCCGGGATTCTTGCCATGGTGCCGCACGGGGCGGCGCGCGTCGACGTCGGCAAGGCCCCCGGCCGCTCCGCCATGACCCAGCCGCGCATCAACGCCCTGCTGCTGGAAGCGGCCCGGGCGGGCTGGCGGGTGGTGCGGCTCAAGGGCGGCGATCCCATGGTGTTCGGCCGCGGCGGCGAGGAACTGGAATACCTGCGCCGGCACGGCATCGCGGTCGAGGTGGTGCCCGGCATCACCGCGGCGACCGGGTGCGCGGCCGCCGCAGGCATTCCCCTCACCCATCGCGACGTGGCGCACAGCGCCGTGCTGGTGGCGGGCCAACTCGCCCAAGGCGCGGAAGAGCCCGACTGGGCGGCGCTGGCCCGGCCGGGCCAGACCGTCGTCGTCTACATGGGAGTGCGCACCGCCGGCCGTATCGCGCAGGCGCTGATCGCCGCCGGGCGCCCGCCGCATACGCCCGTCGCCATCATCGAGAACGGCACCCGCCCCGACCAGCGGGTGGTCCCGGCCACGCTGGGCACGCTGGCGGCGGTGGTCACGGAGGCGGCCATCCGCAACCCGGCCCTGCTGGTGGTCGGCGAGGTTGCGGCGCTGGCCCGCACCGGCGGGGCGGACGCGGTTTCGGAAAAGAGGATCAGCGCATGAGCGAAGCGGCGACCCTGAAGGCCATCACCGCCAACCGCCTGACCGACGGGGCGGTGGTCTATCTCGCCGACGGCGGCGCCTGGCGCGAGACCCTGCGCGGCTGCCGGCTGGCGCAGAGCGCCGAGGAATGCGCCGCCATGGAAGAGGTGGCTCGCTGGGCCGCCTCCAGCAACCTGGTGGTCGGCCCCTATGCCATCGACGTGACCATGGACGATGCCGGCGCGGCGCGGCCAGCCAGCCTGCGCGAGGCCATCCGCATCGAGGGCCCCACCGTGCGTCCCGATCTCGGCCGCGCGGAAGGGTAAGGATCGAAAGAGCGGCGGAGCCATGTACGCATACGATCAGTTCGACCGGGCGCTGGTGCACCAGCGGGTGGCACAGTTCCGCGACCAGGTGAGCCGTCGCCTTTCCGGACGTCTCAGCGAGGAGCAGTTCCGGCCGCTGCGGCTGATGAACGGGCTCTATCTGCAGTTGCACGCATACATGCTGCGGGTCGCCATCCCCTACGGCACGCTGTCGGCACGTCAGCTGCGCGGGCTGGCCGGCATCGCACGGCGCTTCGATCGCGGCTACGGCCATTTCACCACCCGCCAGAACATCCAGTACAACTGGATCGCGCTCGAGGATGCGCCCGACGCGCTGGCAGCGCTGGCCGAGGTGGACATGCATGCCATCCAGACCAGCGGCAACTGCATCCGCAACGTCACCTCGGACCCGTTCGCCGGCGTCGCCGCCGACGAGGTCGAGGACGCGCGCGTGTGGGCCGAGATCGTGCGCCAATGGTCGACCCTGCATCCCGAATTCTCGTTCCTGCCGCGCAAGTTCAAGATCGCCGTGTCGGCGGCGGCGGACGACCGCGCGGCGCTGCGCATTCACGACATCGGACTGCGCCTCTTCCGCAACGACGATAACGAGGCCGGATTCGAGGTGATGGCGGGCGGCGGTCTGGGCCGCACGCCACGGCTCGCGCGCACCATCCGCGACTTCCTGCCGACGGCGGAACTGCTGCCCTATCTGGAATCCGTGCTGCGCGTCTACAACCAGCACGGACGGCGCGACAACATCTACAAGGCGCGCATCAAGATCCTGGTGGACGCGCTCGGCGTCGAGGCGTTCCGCGACGAGGTGGAGGCGGATTACGCCGCCGGCCGGTGCGACGCCTTCGCCCTGCCGGCGGAAGAGGAGCGGCGCATCCGGGCGATGTTCGCCCCGCCCGCCTACCCCGCCCTTCCGGCCGAGACGCCGCGCGACCGGGCAGCCGACCCGGCCTTCGACGACTGGGTCAAGGCCAACGTGGTGCCGCACCGGGTGGTCGGCTATGCCATTGCCGTCATCTCGCTCAAGCCGGTCGGCGGCATTCCCGGCGATGCCTCGGCGGACCAGATGGATGCCGTGGCCGACCTGGCCGAGCGTTACAGCTTCGGCGAGATCCGCGTCACCCACACCCAGAACCTGATCCTGCCCCACGTGGCGCAGCGCGATCTCTACGCCCTCTGGCAGGCGCTGACCGCGCACGGGCTCGCCAGCGCCAATTACGGCCGCGCCAGCGACATCATCGCGTGTCCCGGGCTCGACTATTGCAGCCTGGCCAACGCGCGCTCCATTCCCGTCGCCCAGCGCATCGCCGAGCGGCTGGCCGCCGGTGGGCGCGAACGCGAGGCGGGAACGCTCGGCATCAAGATATCGGGATGCATCAACGCCTGCGGCCATCACCACGTAGGCGACATCGGCCTGCTCGGCGTCGAGAAGAACGGCGCCGAAGCCTACCAGATGACGCTGGGCGGCGACGCCGGCGACCGGGCCGCGCTGGGCGCCATCGTCGGCCGCGCCTTTTCCGCCGAGGAGGTGACGGACGCGGTGGAAACGGTGATCGACGTCTACCTGGCGCGGCGCGTCAACGGCGAGCGGCTGGCCGAGACCGTGCGGCGCATCGGGCTCGGCCCGTTCAAGGAGAGACTCTATGGCACTGATGAAGGCGGGAAGGATCGTCCCTGATCCCTGGGTCCGCGTCGCCGATGCGGACGCGCTGCCCGACGACGGCCAGCCGGCGCTGGTCGGCCTCGCGCGCTGGCGGGCGGAGCGCGAGACGCTGGAACGCCATAACGGTCCCCTCGGCATCCTGCTCCGGGCCGACGAGCCGCCGTCGCCGATCGCCGACGCGCTCGACCGGTTCGACCTGGTGGCGCTGGATTTCCCGCGCTTCAACGACGGGCGGGCGTACTCCTCCGCGCGCATCCTGCGCACCCGGCTCGGCTTTACGGGAGAACTGCGCGCCGTCGGCGACGTTCTGCGCGACCAGATTCCCTTCATGCTGCGCTGCGGCTTCGACAGCTTCGAGGTGGCGGACCCGGATGCGGCCGACGCCTGGGCGGGAACGTCGGAGATCGGCGTGGCCTACCAGGCGGCAGCCGACGCCCGGACGCCGGTTGCCGCTCTGCGCCATGCCGCATCGAGAACCCCGCTTCCGCCCGCGGGCGAGCACCGCCCGCTGCGCCGGCCCGTAGCGGCGCCGGTTCCCGCGGCGCGTCCCTGCTGCGCCGGCGACTGGGCTTACTGACCGGCGCTTCAGAACCCGACCAGATCGCGCATTTTGCGCACCACGTCGGGCGACACGGCGAGCGTGTCCTTGACGATCTTCGTCACCTCGGCGGCGGACAGCGGATCGATGGGCGCGTGGATGCGCTTCGCATCGGCAAGGAAAGCCGGGTCCCTGACCGTCGCGTCGAACGCCGTGCGGAGCGCCGCCACCCGTTCCGGCGGCACGCCCGGCGTGGTGAACAGCGCCCAGCCGAGTTCGGTCACCGAGTCGACAAAGGCGACGATCTTCCGCGCCTCGGGGTCCTTGACCAGGTCGAGGAACAGGGGCACGTCCGGCGCCTCGGGCCGCCGCCTGGTGCCGGTCAGCATCAACATCGACACCTTGCCGGCCTTCAGCATGTCGCGCCGGTTGCCCGGGCGCAGGAAGCCGACATAGGCGCCGTTGGCCCAGCCGTGGGTCTCGCCGTTCTCGGCCGCCTGGTTGAGGTCGGCTGCGCCCTTGTAGCCGAGCACGATCCTGAACTTTGTGCCCGCCAGACGGTTGAGCAGAATAGGATGTACGTAGGTCCCCGACGTCTTGCCCGACGAGCCGAGGATGACTTCCTTCTTCTTCGCGTCCTCGATCGTACGCGCGCCTGACCTGTCGGTGACGTAGAGGACCGAGACGTAGGCATTGACCCGGCCCAGCCAGTTGAATTTCGCCGCGTCGTACTTCACCACCTTGGGGCGCAGCACCTGGTCGACGGCCAGGTCCTTCACCACCATGCCCATGACGGTGCCGTCCCTGGCCGCGGCATTGTAGAGGTAGTTGGTCGCCTTGAGGCCGCCGGCGCCCGGCATATGCTGGACGATCACCGTCGGCGTGCCCGGTATGTGCCGGCCCATATGGTTGGCGAGCAGCAGCGAATAGACGCTGTACATGCCGCCGGCGGGAAAGGACGCGACGATCTGGGTGGTCCTGCCGCGGTAGAAATCGGCGACCGGGTCGGCTGCGGCGGGCAGGGCGAGGCCGACGGCAAGCACTGCGGTGAACGCAGACGAAAACCACGGCGTGACACGGTTCATGGTTGCCTCCTTGCCTTTATGTGATGTCCTGGCTCCATACTCGGAATTGACCGGCCACCAGGGTTTTTCGCCGGAACGATCGGTCGCCACGTTATCCCGCACGTTCTCTATGGTCAAATGGGGGCGGGTGATTTCGTCCCGCGAAGTGAGGCAAATGAAACAGGGCGGCGCACGGCGCCCCGCACGGCCACAGATTCGTCTCGGATTCGGCCGGTACTCCGGGTCAGCGCGTCACGTCAGCGCATCGTTGCCGAGCAGGATGAACTTCTCGCGCCGGCGAGTGCGCAGCGTGTGGCCGTCGATGCCGTCGAGGTCCTTGAGCGCTTCCTCGATGGCTTCGCCGGTAGCGCGGATGGCTTCCTCCGGGTTGCGGTGAGCCGCGCCCAGGGGTTCGGGGATCACCCTGTCCACCACGCCGAAGCTCAGCAGGTCCTGGGCGGTGAGCTTGAGCGCCTCCGCCGCCTCCTGCGCCTGCTCGGCACTGCGCCACAGGATCGAGGCGCAGCCCTCGGGGGAGATCACCGAATAGACGGCGTGCTCCAGCATCATCACCGTGTTGCCAGCGGCGATGGCAATGGCGCCGCCGGAGCCTCCCTCGCCGATCACCACGCTGACCACCGGCACCCGGATATCGAGGCACACCTCGATGGAGCGCGCGATGGCCTCCGACTGGCCGCGCTCTTCGGCGCCGATGCCGGGATAGGCGCCGGGCGTGTCCACCAGGGTGATCACCGGCAGTTCGAACCGTTCGGCCATGCGCATGAGGCGCTGCGCCTTGCGGTAGCCTTCCGGCCGTGCCATGCCGAAATTGTGCCGCACGCGGGTTTCGGTGTCGCTGCCCTTCTCCTGGCCGACCACCACGACCGAGCGGCCGCGAAAACGGCCCAGCCCGCCGACGATGGCGGCGTCCTCGGCGTAGGCGCGGTCGCCGGCGAGCGGCGTGAAGCCCTCGATCAGCCGGGTGATGTAGTCGATGCAATGGGGCCGGCCGGCATGGCGCGCCACCATCACCTTCTGCCACGGGGTGAGCTTGGTATAGATCTGGCGCAGCTGGCGGTCGATGCGCCCCTGCAGCCGCAACACCTCGTCGGCGATCTTGATGTCGCCGATGTCCGACAGGTGCCGCAACTCCTCCATCTTGCCTTCGAGCTCGGCGATGGGTTTCTCGAACTCCAGATAGCTCTGCATGGTTATCCCCTGCCCTCAGCGTCGTCGCCGGCGGCCGGCACCGGACGCCCCGCCAGCGGATGGAAGGTCCGGACCAGAAATTTCAGCCGCTCGTCCAGCACATGGGTATAGATCTGCGTGGTGGAAATATCGGCGTGACCGAGCATCCGCTGCACGCTGCGCAGATCCGCATCGTGCGCCAGCATGTGGCTGGCGAAGGCGTGGCGCAGCACATGCGGGGAAACCCGCCGCACGTCGATCCCTGCCGCTGCGGCAAGCTCCTTCAGCATCACAAGCGCGCGCTCGCGGCCAAGATGCCCGCCGGCGGCGCGGGGCGACGGGAACAGCCACGGCGACGTCTTGCCGCCGGGCGAAAACGAGGCGCGGAACGGCAGCCAAGCCGCGATGGCGTCGCGGGCCGGCTGGCTGAGCGGCACCATGCGTTCCTTGCCGCCCTTGCCGCGCACCGTCAGCACCCGCCCGTCGCGGGCGATGGCGCCGAGCGGAAGCCCGACCAGCTCCGAGACACGCAGCCCTGTGGCGTAGAACACCTCCACCAGCGCCACCATGCGCGCGCCGTCGCGTCCCGTCATGCGCCGCGCTGCGGCGAGCAGGGCGTTCACCTCCGCCTCGCTCAGGAGCCTGGGCAGCGGCCGCGGCAGGCGCGGCGCGTCCACCACGCCGGTGGGATCGTCGGCACGCACGCCTTCGCCGAGCAGGAAACGGTGGAACTGGCGCACCGCCGACAGCTTGCGCGCGACCGTGGTCGGCGCCATCCCGGCGCGCCCGAGGGACGCCATCCAGTCGCGGATCAGCCGGGAATCCGCCTCGACGGCCGTCCGCCCGGCCGCGGCGAGAAACTCCGCGAAGGCGCGCAGATCGCGGCAATACGACTCCCGGGTATGGGCCGAGGCGCCGCGTTCCGCGGCGAGCATTTCGAGGAAGGCCTCCACATGGCGCGAACCGGCAGGCAAGGCGGCCATGATGGCGGTCAGAGCCCCGCGGCGACCGCCGCTTCGACGGCGAGCGCGCGCGCTTCCTTTTCCAGCCCGATGGCCTTGATCGCCCGCGTCGCCCCGTCGACGGCGAGCGTCGACGCCGTCACGCCCCTATCGCCCATCGCCACCAGCGCCAGCGTCGCTGCCTCGCCTCGCCGCCCCTCGGCGGCGGACTGCGCCAGAAGATGGCGGATCGCCGCCCCGGGCACCGGTCCGGCGGCGGGCGCGTCGTTCAGGACCGCCGCCCAGGCGGCAACGCCGAGTTTGATACCGCAGGCGTCGAGCAGGGCCGCCAGCCGCTGGGCGCGGCCGGCACCCTCGCTGCCCTTCGGCTGGGTCGCCCACCAGCGGATAAAAGATGCATCGGCGGCCGCGTCCGCGTCTCCGGCAAGGGCCGCCAGCGGCCACAGCGCCGTCGCGGCCGCCGCGGCGTCGGGATTGCTGGCCGCCTCCTGGCGCACCAGCGCATACCACGCCAGCGCCTCTTCGGTGCGCCCGGCGGCAAACAGGGTGCGCGCCGCGTCGCCGGCGAACCAGATCAGCTCGCCCGCCGGCTTGACCTGCGCCAGCAGAGGAACGGCCGCAGCCATGACGATGGCGCCGCCGCCCTTCTCGCGCCCGAGCTGGAATGCGCGCTGCAGCACCTCCGCACGCGCCGTCGGCACTTCCTGCTGTGCGGCGGCGCGGATCAGCAGGGCGCGACCGCGCGGTCCCCAGGCCGCTTCCGCCGCGCTCAGCGGACTGGACAACTCTCCCGGCTCGAACGGTACGCTAGCATAGATTTCCATGAGCTGGTCGATGCCGAGCGCGCCGGCGGCGAAGGCGCCCTCGGCGGCGCCCAGGCGCAGGGCAAAATCGGCGTTGGGACTGAGTGCCACGGCGCGCAGCACGATCGGACGGTTGGAGGCCACTACATCATCGGGCAGGCGCTGGTTGGCGGCGCGCATCATGGAGATGTGCAGCGCCAGCGGATCCTTGAGGCTGGCCACCGCAACGCTGCGCGCGCCGGTAATCGCCTCCATCAGCGTGAAAAAAGCCGGCGCCACCTCGGCGCCGCGCTCGGCCAGGATCTCCGAAACCAGCGCCGCCTTGGCGTTCTCGCCCGCCAGCGCCAGGCAATAGGCCACCGCCTGCTGCCAGTAGCTGCCCTGGAAGGTCTGCGCCTGGTCGCGGACCCGTTTACACGCGCCGGCGTTGTCGTTGGCGAAAAACAGTCCCTCCACCTCGCGCTGGACGAGGCGCTCGCCGGCGCGCTCGGGCACGGTGGTGCGCAAGAGACGCAGCGCGCCGTCCAGATCGCCGATGGCGAACAGCCCATCAACGCGCAGCCCCAGCAGGCTGCGCGGTGCTGCGTCGTCCGACTGACCGGTGCCCGCCGGCTTCATCCCTTCCCCCGCATCCTTCGGGGCGGTCGCGCGGGTGAGCAGCAGCCGGCGCATGAGATCGCGCAGCACCCGAGAATGGACGCTGTGGGGAAGCATCCGCAGCAGCCGCACGACCACGTTGCGGTCGGCGTCCTTCCACATGTCGATGCCGAGACCGCCCTGCGGGTCGTCGAGCACGCCGACGGAATCGGGGTCCACCTCGCTCAGGGTCTGCACGTCCACCGGTCCGGCTTTCGACGTGCCCTGCTCCGGGCCCCGCTCGGGGCCCTGCTCCGGCGCCTGCGTCGCGGGGCCGGCGGCCGGGGCTTCAGGCTGGCTCGGGCGGCGCGGGCCGAGCCTTACCGGTGGCGGCGCGGTCTGGGCGAGAAGCATCCGCGGCACTCCGTCGCGGGACGGGACGGCAGCCCGCGCCGGGGAGAGGGCGACGAGGCCGGCCGTCATCAGGACGAGGACGCGGACCGGCACTGCGCTAGCGGGGGAAGCGGGCATCGGGGATTGTCTTTTCCACGGTCGTGGACGGGGCGGGAATGTCCCATCCCGCCAGGAACACGGCGCCACCCGCCAGCGCGAGCAATGCGAGGGCGATGACGACGACCGGCAATTTAGACATGAAGGCCTCGGATACGTCGGATGCGGAAAGCCGCCGCCCGAACCCTCCCGCCGCACCTGCGGCGGCGGCAAATCGCGGGCGACAACCTGTGCAATTGGTCCTATACTGCGTGTGTGGTCGCTAGCATCCAACCTTGGCAATATTGCGGCAGCATACCGGGTGGCGAGATTCCTTTCAACGGCGCGCCCCGCGCCCGCGATCCATTCTGACCCTGCCCCGCCCGACCGGCGCCATACCCCGTCGGCCGATAATGTTTTAGAATTCCTGCCATGACCTCGCCGCGTCTTCTCAACATTCCGGGAACCATCGTGCTCGTCGGGCTGATGGGCGCGGGCAAGACATGCATCGGCAGCCGGCTGGCCGAGCATCTCGGCCTGCCGTTCGTCGACGCCGATGCCGAGATCGAGGCCGCGGCCGGCTGCTCCATCGCCGACATCTTCGAAATTTACGGCGAGGGTGCCTTTCGCGACGGCGAACGCCGGGTGATCGCGCGGCTGCTCGACGGCCCCGTCCAGGTGCTCGCCGCAGGCGGTGGCGCCTTCATGAGCGCCGAAACGCGCGCGCGCATCCGCGAGCGTGCCATTTCGGTCTGGCTGCGCGCCGACATCGATCTGCTGCTGAGCCGCACCGCGCGCCGCAACCACCGGCCGCTGCTCAACAAGGGCGACCGGCGCCAGACGCTGGAGCGGCTGATGGGCGAACGCTATCCGGTATATGCCGAGGCCGATATCGTGGTGGACAGCGGACGCGAGGCGCCCGAGGTGACCGTCAAGCGGGTGATGGCCGCCATCGACGCCTTTCTCGCCGCCCGCAATGCGCCGGCAGACGCCGTCCGATGAGCGATATCGACACCATCCGCGTGGCGCTGGATGCGCGCAGCTACGACATCTGCGTCGGCGCCGGGCTGCTGGCCGCGGCGGGAACGCGCATGCGCGACCTGGTGCGGCGCCCGCCGGCCATCGTCGTGACCGACCGCACCGTCGCCGCCCTGCATCTGGAGACGGTGACCCGCTCGCTCGCGGACTCCGGGATCGACGCGGAGACCATCGTGCTGGAACCGGGCGAAGCCGGCAAGGATTTCGCCGGGTTTGAAAAACTGACCAGCGCCATCCTCGACCTGCGCCCCGAGCGCGGCAGCACACTGGTGGCACTGGGCGGGGGGGTAATCGGCGATATGGTCGGCTTCGCCGCCGCGGTGATCCTGCGCGGCATCGACTTCGTGCAGATCCCGACCACGCTGCTGGCCCAGGTGGACAGCTCGGTGGGCGGCAAGACCGGCATCAACACGCGCCACGGCAAGAACCTGATCGGCGCATTCTACCAGCCGCGGCTGGTTCTGGCCGACACCAGCGTGCTCGACACCCTGCCCCGGCGCGAACTGCTGGCGGGCTATGCCGAGGTGGTCAAGTACGGCCTGCTGGGTAACGCCGGATTCTTCGCCTGGCTGGAGAGGAACGGCGCTGCCGTCGTCGCCGGCGGCGCGGCGGAGCGCCGCCGCGCTGTGACGGCGAGTTGCCGCGCCAAGGCGGCCATCGTCGCCGAGGACGAATGCGAGGCGGACAGGCGGGCCCTGCTCAACCTCGGCCATACGTTCGGCCACGCGCTGGAGGTGGAAACCGGTTTCGGGCCCGAGTTGCTGCACGGCGAGGCGGTCGCTATAGGCATGGTCATGGCCTTCGACCTGTCGGTACGCCTCGGGCTGTGCCCGGCCGCCGACGCCGCGCGCGCGCGCCGCCATCTCGCCGCCATCGGCCTGCCCACCGGGCTCGACGCTATTTCCGGCCGCCGCTTCGATGCGGCCGCGCTGATCGATCACATGCGCCAGGACAAGAAAGTCCGCGGCGGGCGCATCGCCTTCGTACTGGTCCGCGGTATCGGCGAGGCATTCATCGCGCACGAGGTGGACCTGGCCGAGGTGGAAGCGATGCTGGCGCAGGCGATCGCCGCCTGATGCCAGGCGCCCGTCCGCCGCATGCACAGGGAGAAAGCTGAAGGATGGAAACCGAGATCCTGGCCACCATCGGCGGGATAGCGGTCCTGCTGGTCCTGTCCGGCTTCTTTTCGGGCTCCGAGACGGCGCTCACCGCCTATTCGCGTCCGCGCATGCACCTGCTGGAGCAGCAGGGCAACGACCGCGCCCGGCAGGTCAACCGCCTGCACGCCGAGAAGGAGAAGCTGCTCGGCGCCATCCTGCTCGGCAACAACGTGGTCAACATCCTGGCCTCGGCGCTGGCCACCAGCGTGCTGATCGCGCTGTTCGGCGACCGCGGCGTCGTCTACGCCACCGGCGCCATGACACTGCTGATCCTGATCTTCGGCGAGGTGATGCCGAAGACCTACGCGCTGCAGAACGCCGACCGCTTGGCGCTGGCGCTGGCGCCGGTGATCCGCCCCGTGGTGGCGGTGCTGGCACCGATTACCCACGCGGTGAACGTGGTCATCCGCGTGGTCATGAGCATATTCGGGGTAAGGCTCGCCACCGAGCGGGAGCTGTCGGCCGCCGCCGAGGAGGTGCTTCGCGGCGCCATCGACCTGCACCGCGGCGAGGAGCCCGAGGTGCGCCAGGAACGCATCATGCTGCGCTCCATCCTCGAGCTGTCCGACGTGGACGTGAGCGAGGTGATGCACCACCGCCAGGACATTGTGGAGATCGACGCCGACCTGCCGCCGGCGCGTATCGTCGAGCAGGTGGTGGAGAGCCCCTACACACGCATTCCGCTGTGGCGCGGCGAGAAAGACAACATCGTCGGCGTGCTGCATGCCAAGGCCCTGCTGCGCCAGGTGCACGGGCACCGGGGAAGCCTGGAGGAGATCGACATCGCTGCCATTGCCGCACCGCCGTGGTTTATCCCTGAATCGACCTCGCTGCTGGATCAGCTCCAGGCGTTCCGCCGGCGGCGCGAGCATTTCGCCCTGGTGGTGGACGAGTACGGCTCGCTGATGGGCGTTGTCACGCTGGAGGACATCCTGGAGGAAATCGTCGGCGATATCTCCGACGAGACCGACGTCGTGCTGGTGGGGGTGCGCCCGCAGGAGGACGGCAGCCTGCTGGTGGATGGCCGGGTGACCATCCGCGACCTCAACCGCCGCTATGACTGGGCCCTGCCCGATGACGAAGCCTCGACTGTGGCCGGGCTGGTGATCCAGATCGCCCGCGTCATCCCCGACGAACGGCATATCTTCAACTACAAGGGTTTCCGCTTCGAAGTGGTGCGCCGACGCCGCAACCGGCTGGCGCTGATCCGCCTCACCCCGCCGCCGCGCGAGGACGGATAGATCGTTTCCCCCCACGCGGGACCCAGCGGCCCGCTCCCCGCATTGATAGGCGCCTTCGGCCGGGAATTCGACGCGGCGGTTTTGCCGGCGAGAGCCGCCTTGTGAATTTCTCGGGGTCGCCGCCGCGCCCGGATGCGGGGCTCAGGCGGCGCGCACCTTTTCGAGAAACGCGCCGACGGCGTCCTTCAGCACATCGGCCTGACCCTTGAGCTGCTGGGCCGACGACAGCACTTCGGTCGCGGCGCTGCCGGTTTCCGACGCGGCGCGGTTGACCCCGCCGATATTGCCGGCGACCTCCTGGGTGCCGACGGCGGCCTGGGAGGCGTTGTTGGCGATCTCGGAGGTGGCGGCATTCTGCTCCTCGACGGCCGAGGCGATGGTGGAGGCGATCTCGCTCACCTTGCCGATGGTGCCGCCGATGGAACCGATGGCGTTGACCGCCTCGCTGGTGGAACCCTGGATGGCGGCGATCTGGGCGCCGATCTCCTCGGTGGCCTTCGCCGTCTGGGTGGCGAGGGATTTCACCTCGGAGGCCACCACGGCGAAGCCCTTGCCGGCCTCGCCGGCGCGCGCCGCCTCGATGGTGGCATTCAGCGCCAGCAGGTTGGTCTGGCTAGCGATGTCGTTGATCAGGTTCACCACCTCGCCGATCTTCTGGGCTGCCTCGGCGAGCCCCTGCACCTTGTCGTTGGTGTTGCGCACCTCGTCCACCGCGCTCATGGCAATGGACGTGCTCTGCTCCACCTGTCGGCCGACCTCGCGTACCGACGTGGCCAGCTCTTCCGCGGCCGAAGCGACGGCCTGGACGTTCGCGGTCGCCTGTTCGGCGGCGGCGGCGACGGCGGACGACTGGCGGTTGGTTTCCTCGGCGGTCGAGGTCATGGCCTGCGCCGCATTCTCCATCTGGCTGGCGGCATCGGAAACCAGCCGGATGACGTCGCCGACACTGCTCTCGAAGCTGTCGGCCAGTTCGAGCATGGCCCGACGGCGTTCGGCCTGGGCGCGCTCCTCCGTGGCCCGGCGCTGCTCTTCCGCCCGCGCTTCGGCGGCGCGTTCCTCTTCCGCGCGTTGCTTCTGCTCCGCTTCGGCGCGGCGCCGTTCCTCGCGCCGCTCGTCACGCAGCCGCTCGTTCTCGACGATGCCATCCTTGAACACCTGGACTGCGGCGGCCATGGCGCCAATCTCGTCGCGCCGGCCCCGCGCCGGAACCTCTATCGTCTGGTCGCCCTCGGCGAGCCTGCCCATCGCTGCGGTCATGGCCGCGATGGGGCGCACCAGGGAGCGCGAGAACAGGAACCCGGCCAGGGCCAGTACGGCGACGATGATCGCCGTGGCGAGGATGCCTTCGTTGCGGATCTCGTCCACCGGCCGCATCACCTCGCTCATCAGCTTCTCGGTGACGAACGCCCAGCGGGTTCCCAGGAAATCGAGCGGGGCATAGGCCACCAGCGTTTGCGCGCCGCGATAGCTCTGGTGACGCATCACCCCCGACTTGCCCTGCAGCGCGGCGGTCACTGCATCGTCCCGGATCCGCTGCTTGAGGATCGTGGACTCCCTGGAGAAGCGCGAGTCGCTGCGCATCAGGAAATCGGTGCCGACGAAATATGCCTGGCCGGTGTCGCCAAGGCCGGTCTTGTCCTTCATCACCCCGTTGATGGCGTCGAGGGGCATCTGGAAGACGATGACACCCTTGAACCGCCCGTCCCTGCCGAATACCGCCTCGCCGATGAACCCGGCCGGCGCGCCATTGCTGGGCGCATAGGGCTGGAAGTCGGCGAACCTGGCGTTGCCGGCCTTGGGGTCGGCGCGCACGGCGCGGAAAACGGCGCCGAGGCCGCTGTCCTTCCATTTCCCCGTCATCACGTTGGTGGCGAAGTCCGGCTCCTTGAAGACCGAGTAGACCACGTTGCCGTCGGGATCGATCAGGAAGATGTCGTAATAACCGCGCTGCTTGAGGAAGCTGTCGAAGTAGGAATGGTAGTGCTTGTGGGTGCTGGCGTATTCGCCCAACTCCTCGGCGCCCTCTGGCTCGCCCTTCGTGCCCGCCGCTCCGGACTTGTCGGCGATATAGACCTTCTGCAACCTGGCGGACTGGCCGTTCCCCAGTTCGACCCAGGAGAAGACGAAGGTCTCGAGGGCCTCGCGCACGAACGGATTGACTGCCTGGAAGGCGATGTCCTGGCCGATCACCTCGAGCTGGCGCCGGAAAGCATCCTTGCGGACATCGCGCAGCGTGCCCAGCGCCTGGTCCTCGGCAGCGAGAATGGAGTCCCGCGCCGTGACGAAATTTGCGGCGCCCACGGCAAGGGCGGCCGCCAGTGCCGCGCCGATGATGATGGCCGGAAGCTTGTGGGCGATCTTGAGCCCGGATTTGAGCGCGAAGCCTGGCATGGGATTGGTTTCTCCTTCCGGTCCCGGAGGGGGACCCGGCGGGTTTTTCCGCATGGTTGAGCGGTTTGCCGCGTTTTTAGGATTAACCGATTAACATTTGGTTGACCGGCCGCCGCGAAAGACCGGTTTTCGGCGGATTTTCCGGCGGTTGACGGCCTCGGCGACCGCCCTATTCTCTAGACCGCCGGCCGGACCCCGCTCCGGCCATGCTGTCCCGTCACCCCTGTGCGGAGCCATCCCATGCCGCTGTCGTCGCCCGTCGAGCGCGAACCCGTCCAGACCCGCAAGATGGAATGCGCCTGCTTCCGCCGCTCCGACGGCATGTGGGACGTGGAGGGCCGCCTGACCGACGTGGCCGCGTACAGTTTCCCCAACTACTTTCGCGGCATGATCCCGGCGGGCGAGCCCATCCACGACATGTGGATCCGCCTGACCCTGGACGCCAGCGTGGAGATCCGCGAGGTCGAGGTGAAGATGGACGGCGTTCCCTATGAGGGATGTCCGGGCATCGCCGCTGCCTTCGGCCGGCTCAAGGGTCTGCGCATCGGGCCCGGCTGGAACCGGAAGATCCGCGAGTTGTTCGGCGGGCCCAGGGGCTGCGTGCACGTGGTCGACCTGCTGCGCCCGGTGGCGACGGTCGGCTTCAAGACGGTGAAGCGCGAGGCCGGCAGGCTGGACAAGGCCCCGGCCGAGCGCGGCGACGAGAGCCCCTATCAGATCGACTCGTGCCACATGCTGGCGGCCGACGGCCCCATCGTGCGGGAGCGCTGGCCCGACCGCTATACCGGCCCCCGCCCGGCGACCGGGGAGTGAGCGGGGCCGGCAAAAGGAATTTGCGGTCGGCGCCCGCAATCGCCACACAGGATTCCACACAGGATAAGGACGGCGGAAGCGCCGGCCAGCGTGGGCGGATTTAACCAATTCCTTCCCGTTTGCGTGGCTCGATGGCAGGGTCGGAGTCTTGTCAGTCGCACGCGGCGACCTCATACTGGCATAATGAGACCTAATACGCGTTCCCGCCTCGGATTCCGGGCCAATCACCCGCAAAGCACGGTGGAAAGACCGTGCGACGCACCCGGCTGCGCGGGGCACGGGGAATACCGCGCGCCCCGCTCGCGCAGCGCCCTGACCGAGTATTACTGGTTCTGCCTCGACCACGTTCGCGCCTATAATGCGCAGTGGAACTACTATGCCGGGCTGAACGAGGCGGAGATGGAGCGCCAGTTCCGCGCCGACACCACTTGGTGGCGGCCAACCTGGCCGTTTGGCGCTCGCAGCGGGTTCTACGGGCGGCTGCGTGACGGGGTTGCGTTCCCCTACGGGGCGTTCGGCCCCGACGACGACTGGGACCGCGAGCGTGTCCGCAGCGGCGACGGGAAGAACGGCATGCGGCCGCGTCCCGGCTCGGCGGAAAGCCAGGCACTGGCGGTTTTCGAGCTCGCACCGCCGGTGACGCGGGACATCGTCAAGGCGCGCTACAAGGTGCTGGTGAAACGCCATCACCCCGACGCCAACGGCGGCGACAAGGATGCCGAGGAACGGTTGAAGGTAATCAACCAGGCCTATTCGGCGCTGATCAAGAGCGATGCGTGGTAAGGCCCTGCGCTGCACCGCGCTGGCAGGAAAATTAGGGAAGGAGTCTGTGTTTTGAGTGGGATTGCGGGGAGCGACGGATCGAAGGTCGCGAGCGGCGCGAACGGGATGGGGATAGACGTTCCGGACATTGAGGTATCGGTACGCCAGGTTTTTGGTCTGGAGACGGACATTTCCGTTCCGGGGTTCAGCAGGCGGACGGAGTACGTTCCGGACCTTGACGAGGCTTACTGCTTCGACCACGACACGACGATGGCGATTCTGGTTGCGTTTGCGCACAACCGGAAGCTGATGGTTCAGGGTTATCACGGGACGGGGAAGTCGACGCACATCGAGCAGGTTGCGGCGCGTCTGAACTGGCCGTGCATCCGGGTCAACCTGGACAGTCACATTTCGCGCATCGACCTGATCGGGAAGGACGCGATCGTTCTGCGCGAGGGCAAGCAGGTAACGGAGTTTCGCGAGGGGATTCTTCCGTGGGCGATCCAGCATCCGGTTGCGCTGGTGTTTGACGAGTACGACGCGGGGCGTCCGGACGTTATGTTCGTGATCCAGCGGGTTCTGGAGGCGGACGGCAAGATGACGCTTCTGGACCAGAACCGGGTGATCCGGTCGCACCCGTCGTTCCGGCTGTTTTCGACGGCGAACACGGTTGGTCTGGGGGACACGACGGGTCTGTATCATGGGACGCAGCAGATCAACCAGGCGCAGATGGACCGCTGGAACATGGTGACGACGCTGAACTACCTTCCGCACGAGAAGGAGATGGAGATCGTTCTGGCGAAGGTTCCGGCCTATGACACGGCGGAGGGTCAGAAGACGGTGTCGTCGATGGTTCGGGTTGCGGAGCTGTCGCGGTCGGGGTTCATGGCGGGCGACATCTCGACGGTGATGAGCCCGCGCACGGTGATCACGTGGGCGGAGAACGCGCGGCTCTTCGGCGATGTGGGCGTCGGCTACCGGATGACGTTCCTGAACAAGTGCGACGAGCTGGAGCGCTCGACGGTGGCGGAATACTACCAGCGCTGCTTCGGCGAGGAACTGCCCGAATACAAGACCGTTCAGGCGCGCGCCTGAACGGCCCGAAACGGTAACCGATCAATGGCTGAAGAGAATCCGGTCGAGGGATTCCGCCGCATCACCGCGGCGACCATGCGCGCCATCGCCGGCAACGAGGAGATCCAGCTCAGCTTCGGCTCCGAGGCGCGGATGGTCGGCAACCAGGCCCGGCTGCCGGCGCCGCCGCGCGACATGTCGGAAAAGGACGTGGCGCACCTGCGCGGCGAGGCCGACGCCATGGCACTGCGCCAGCGCCACCATGACGACGCCGTGCACAAGGAATGGGCGCCGGCCGCCTCGGAGGCGCGCGCTGTGTTCGACACGCTGGAACAGGTGCGCGTCGAGGCGCTCGGCGCGCGCGAGATGAAGGGCGTGGCCGGCAACCTGCGCGCGGCGCTGGAGGAGCGCTGCCGGCGCGCCGGCTATTCCCGCGTCAACGAGCGTGAGGACGTCAGCCTGGCCGAGGTCGTCGGGTTGATCACCCGCGAGCATTTGATGGGCAACGAACTGCCCGAGAGCGCCCGCCACGCGCTCGGCTACTGGCGCAACTGGCTGGAATCACGCATCGGCGCCGACTTCTCCGAGCTGGAAAAGCACATCGACGACCAGAAGGCCTACTACAAGGCCCTTGATCAGATGCTGGTGCATCTGAACCTGCTCGACCTCGACGACGAGGGCGAGGAAGGCGAGGAGCAGATCAGCGAGGAGAACCCGGAAGAGAGCGAATCCGAGGAATCGGAAGAAGACAGCGAAGACAGCGAGACCTCGGAAACGCCGTCGGGCGAGGACGAGATGGCGGAGGGCGAGGAGGACGACGAGAACGCCGAGCCCACCGAAGAAGAGGAGATGGCGGGTTCCACCGACGAGGACGCGCCGGAAACCGACCGCCGCCGCCAGCGCCGCGGTGGCGCCGAGGGCATCCAGGTCCGCTACAAGGCGTTCACCGAGGACTACGACGAGACCATCGACGCCGTCGACCTGTGCGAGCCGGACGAGATGATGCGGCTGCGCCAGCACCTGGACCAGCAGCTCGCCCACCTGCAGGGCATTATCGGCCGGCTGGCCAACCGGCTGCAGCGCCGGCTGATGGCCAAGCAGTCGCGCTCGTGGGAGTTCGACCTGGAGGAAGGACTACTCGACGCCGGGCGGCTGGCCCGCGTGATCGTCAATCCCATGCACCCGCTGTCCTACAAGATGGAGCACGAGACCGAGTTCCGCGACACGGTGGTCACCCTGCTCATCGACAACTCGGGTTCCATGCGCGGCCGGCCCATCGCGGTGGCGGCCATGAGCGCCGATATCCTGGCGCGCACGCTGGAACGCTGCGGGGTGAAAGTGGAGATCCTGGGCTTCACCACCCGTGCCTGGAAGGGCGGCCAGTCGCGCGAGAAGTGGCTGTCCGAGGGCAAGCCCGCCGGACCGGGCCGGCTCAACGACCTGCGCCACATCATCTACAAGAGCGCCGACGTACCCTATCGCCGTGCCCGCCGCAGCCTGGGGCTGATGCTGCGCGAGGGGCTGCTGAAGGAGAACATCGACGGCGAGGCGCTGCTGTGGGCGCACAACCGGCTGATCGCCCGCTCCGAGCAGCGGCGCATCCTGATGGTGATTTCCGACGGCGCGCCGGTGGACGACTCGACCCTGTCGGTCAATCCCGGCAACTACCTGGAAAATCACCTGCGCGCGGTGATCAACTGGATCGAAAGCCGCTCGCCGGTGGAGATCACCGCCATCGGCATCGGCCATGACGTGACCCGATACTACCGCCGCGCCGTCACCCTGATGGACGCCGAGCAGCTCGGCGGCACCATGATGGAGAATCTGGCCGAACTGTTCGACGAGAGCAGCGGCCCCACCGGACGCGCCCGCCATGCCGGGGGCGGCACGCGCCAGCGCAAGGTCGCCGCGCGGGCGTGAGCGAAAACCTCCACGGCGGGAACGCCCCGGAAACGACGGCGGCGCCCCAAGGGGCGCCGCCGTCCGTTACGAACCGGTGATGAGGATCAGTCGGCCGCGCTCGCCGCCGCCTTCTTCTCGATGCGACGCTTGAGGCGCACGGCCTCTTCCGGCAGCTTGGCGTCCGGCATGCCGAGCAGGAAGGCGTCGAGCCCGCCGTTCTTCTCGATGGTACGGATGGCGCGGGTGGACAGGCGCAGCCGCACCGGCATGCCCAGCACGTCCGACAGCATGGAGGTGGACTGCACGTTGGGCAGGAACCGGCGCCGGGTCCTGTTATTGGCATGACTGACGTTATTGCCCGTCTGCACGCCCTTGCCGGTGATACTGCAGCGCCGTGACATGGCTCGCCGCTCCGCTGTGATACCCGAAAAAACGGGCCCAAACGGCCCGTGGAGGCGGATTTCTACAGGCCCGGGCCCGGTTCGTCAAGGCCGACGCGCCCCCGCCGCGGCCGCGTGCGGGCCACGCGGCAGCCGGAGGGCCAGAACCAGCATGGCGGCCATCATCGCGGTGGCGGACCAGAACGGCCAGTCGATGCCCAGTGTGACGAAGGCGAACCCGCCCCACAGCGGCCCGGCGATACGCGCCAGCGCCCCGCAGGACTGGGCCACCCCCAGCAGGCTGCCCCGCTCGCCGGCGCCGGCGTGCCGGGAAATCAGGCTGTTGAGGCAGGGATTGTTGATGCTTACCCCCGACACCACCAGCCCGAAGGCGAGGCAGAGCCCCGCATAACCGGCCATGAACGGCAGCACCAGGGCGCCCGCACCCGCCAGCGCCGCCCCGAGCAGGATGGCGCGGCGTTCGCCGATACGGCGCGTCAGCCGGCCCACCGCCAGCCCCTGCACCACGACGGCCACCATCCCCATGAAGCTGTAGACCCAGCCGTTCTGGGCCGGCCCCCAGTCCAGCGTGCGTTCCGACCACAGGACGAAGGTGGATTCGATAGACGAGAACGCGAACGGCGTCATGGCGAGGAGCCCCAGCAGCAGCCCGAGCCGGGGCCGCGCTATGGCGGCGAGAAACGCCGCGATGCGCCCGCCGGCGCCCCCGGCCTGGGTGCGCTGCTCGACCGCCAGGCTTTCGCGCACCGTGACCAGCGCCATGACGAAGGCGATGCCCGACAGCGCCGCGGCGATGAGGAACGGTACGGTGAAGGCCGGGCTGGCGGGGTCGCTACCGGCGAACAGACCGCCGATGGCCGGACCGGCGATGAAGCCGAGCCCGTGCGCGGCCCCGATCTGCCCCATGCCACGGGCGCGGTGTTCGGGCGCGGTGATGTCGGCCACATAGGCCTGCACCACCGCCACGTTGGACCCCATGGCGCCGCTGAAGGCGCGGGCGATGAAGATCAGTACCAGCGAATCCGCGAACGCCAGCCAAGCATAGCCCGCCATGGTGCCGAAGATGGTGATGAGCAGGATGGGCCGCCGCCCCACCCGGTCGCTGACGCGTCCCCAGACGGGTCCGAAGACGAACTGGGACGCAGTGAAGACGGCGACCAGCACCGTTACGACGTCGGGCGTCGCGCCATAGCGCTGCGCCAAGTAGGGCAGCAGCGGCAGCACGATGCCGAAGCCCACCGAATCCACGAATACGGTGAGGAACAGGGTCAGCACGAACGCCCGAGCCTTCCGGCCGCGCGACCGGCGACGGGACCAGCGCCCCTCACCCGGCCGTCCGCCCGGCGAGCTGCCCTTCGCACCACCCCGAGCCCTCCGCTCAGTTGATGCGGCCGACGGCGCGGGCGAGGACGAGATAGAGCTTGCCGATGTCCGCCGACAGGAAGGTGGAGCTCAGCAGGTTCTCGGGATCGCTCTGGTTGGCCTCGTTGAGCAGCCGTTCGAAATGGTCGAGATAGCGCTGCACGTATTTGCGGAAATTCTCGTCCTGCTCGAACTTGCCGCGGATCACGTCGCGCGCGTGCCGATCGTCGTCCTGCAGCATGGAGCGCACGAAGATACCCTTCTCGCCGCGCGCCAGCTTGTTCCACAGCTTCTGCGAGCCCTGCGAATCCAGCAGCCGGTTGAGGTCGATCGCTGTCGAGTTGAGATCCTCGATGATGAAGCGCGAGGCGCGCAGGAACATGTCGCGCCGCGAATCCAGCGCATTCTGGCGGATCAGCCGCGCCTGGGCCTCGGCGGTTTCGGCAGCCTCGCGCAGGCTTCGCGCCTGGTCGGAGAACACGCTGCCGATTTCGGTGGCCTGGCCCGCTGCCCGTTCCAGCGTGCCGGTCATTTCGCCGGTGTGCCGCTGCAGGGCGCCGCGCACCGCCTCGACCTGGCGCGCGGCCACCTCGGAGGCGGCGGCCAGTTCCTGCGCCTGCTGGCGGAACACGCGGCCGATCGTCTGCACCCGCTCCTCGGCGATGCCCGATGCCTTGTCCAGTTCGCCGCTCTCGCTCCGGATGGCGCCCATCAGGTCGCCCACCTCGCTGGCGGCCCGCGCTGCCGCGTCCATCAGTTCGCGCGCCTGGCGCTGAAGGGCGTTGCCGACGACGGTAAGGCTTTCCACCGCTTCCTTCGCCGCCGTACCGACTCCGCTGGTGCGCTCCTCGATCTCCTCGCCGAGGACCCGCGCCTGGTTGGCGGCGCGCTCGGCGGTGGCCGACAGCCGCTGGAACTGCGCCTGCGAGGCACGCTCGATTTCTTCCGCCCGCCGAGTCAGCTCGGCGGAGATGCGCTCGAGATCCTGGCCCTGCGCGCGCAGCAGGTCGCGCACGCGCTCGGACTGCGACACGGCGCGCTCGGACGATCCCACCAGCCGTTCCGACTGTTCCTCGAAGGCGCTGCCGATCAGCCGCGCGCGTTCCGCCGCCCGGTCGACGGCGGCGACGAGGTCGCTCGAGCGCAGCGACAGCATCTCGCCGATCTGCTCGCCGCGGGTGGCCGCCTGCTGCGATACCTCGTCGAGATCGGCCGACTGCTTGCGCAGCGCGGCGCCGACCACCTTGACGCGCGCCGCGGCCTGGGCCGCCACCCGCTCGGCGGCGGCGGCAAACTCGTCCGACTGGCGGCGCAGCACCTCGCCTACCTCGGCCGCCTTCGCCGCCACCTGGTCGGCGGCGCGGCTGGAGGTCGCGGTCATGGACTCGGCCTCGGACTGCATCAGCGCCTCGGTCTCGCGCAGCTTGGCGGCGATCTGGCCGCTCACCCGCTCCGACATGGCGTTCAGCGCCTCCGACTGCGCCCGCAGCGCGCGGTTGACTTCCTCGATGCGCGCCAGGGTGCTGTCGGTGGCGTCGCCCGCCGCGCTCGCCGCGCCTTCCGCATGGGCCTTGAGCGCGACCTCCATCTGCTTGGCCTTTTCCATGGCGCGCGCGGCAGAGGTCTCGGCCACGCTGGTGAATTCGCGCAGTTCGGCGCGCAGGGTGGCCGCCACCTCGTCGGCCTTGGCACGCACCTTCTCCACCGCGGAATCCGAGGCCAGCGTCAAAGCCTCGGAGTGCTGCTGCAGCATGGCATCCACCTCGCCGATGCGCGCCTCGATCATATCGGCGGTGCGGCCGGCGTCCGCGGCCATGATGTCCGACTGGGCGCGGAAGGCCGTCCCCAGTTCCTCCACATGCACCGAGGCGCGCGCCCCTGCCTTCTCGGCAATTTCGGACACCTGCTCGGCCTGGCGGCGCAACGCGATGCCCACCGCATCGATATTGCTGCGGGCTTCCTCGCCGGCGCGGACGTATTCGGCGGCCACCACGTCGATCTGGCGGTGCAGCGACTGGGAAAGCTGGTCCATCTGGGAGCGCGCCTGGACCACGGCGCGGTCGGAGGCTGCGGCCATGGCCTCGGTCTGGCTCTTCAGGAGGTTGCCGACCTCCGCCAGGCGGGTGGCGGCACGCGCCGATGCCTTGTCGGCGATGTCGCCGTATTCCTCGCCGCGCGCGCCGAGCGCCTCGCCCGCACGCGCGATCTTTTCCACCGCGGCATCCGAGGCGTCGGCAATACCTTCGGCCTCGTCCTTGAACGCCTCGACCGCATCCCGCACCTGGCCGATGGTGCTGCGCGCCCCGGCCATGAGCTGCTCGGTACGGGTGCGGAAGTTGTCGGCCACGTCGTCCACGTTGTTGACGGCCTGCTTAAGCCCGGCGACCAGCGTGACCGACTGCTGCTTGAACACCTCGCCGAGCTGGCGGGCGCGGTTGAGCGCCTGTTCCGCCGCCTCGTTCAGCCCCTGCGAATGATGCTGCAGCGTTTCGCCGACCTCGCGCACCCGCGCCGTCGCCTCCTGCGAGCGCGCCGCCACCTCGTCGGCCTGGCGGCGCATGACCGCCCCGGTCTGCTCGATGCCGGCGGTGACCTCGCCGAAGCTCGAAAGCACGGCGTCGGTGTGATTGCGCACCGCGTCGGCCGCGGCCTTGGCCCGCTCGGCCGCCACCTCGGCGCGGGGTCCGAAATCCTCGATCTGCGAGTGGAACGCCTCGCCGGTGCTTTCCAGCCGGTCGAGCACGGCGCGCGAGGCGGCCTCCAGGTCCTGCACCTGTTTTTCCACCGCGTTGTGCACCGCGCCGGCGCGCTCGGACAGACGCGCCGACACCGCGTCGAGCTGCTCGGTCTGGCGGTGCAGGTTGTCGTGCAGGAACTGGGCCTGCGACACGGCGCGTTCGGACACGTTGGTCAGCTCCTGCGCCTGGCGACGCAGCGTGTCGGTGATTTCCTGCACCCGTTCCTCGGACTCGCCGGAGGGATAGGTGAGCTGGCGCAGCTCGTTGCTCAGCTCGCCCGCCGTCTCGCGCAGCACCTCGCCGCGCGCCAGGTAGGCAAGCACCAGCCAGCAGAAGATCAGCGGCGCGAAGACGCCGCTGACGAGAATGCCGAACTCGTGCGGCAGCAGGGTGAACAGGTTGCCCCAGCCGACATTGACCTGCACGTACCAGACGCAGACCACCAGCCACAGCGCGCTGGCGCCCAGTGCGGTCATGACCGGCCAGTTGCGCTGGCTGCGTGTCCCGTATCGTGAAGCCATGGCCACCCGTCCCGCCGGCCGAATAACCGGCAATGCCCGCGCAGCAGGTTCGCCCCTGCCGGAAACCCCGGCCGGCGCTTCACCGGCGCGCGCAAAAAAATAACGCAAAATAGTACCCGAGCGCCGGATTCGTACCAAGCAGACGCTGAGACCCTGGCGATCCGATACAGTGTCGGAAAATTTTACACTCCGGCGCCCATATACGCGCATGGATCCGCCAAAAGCCAGGCAAAAGGCCGGGTTAACCAGGGTGGCATGCTTTTTGCATCCCTTGCGACTGACAACCCGGTGGACAGCCGCGACGGCCACCGGCAACGTTAACAGACGCAGAGAATTTTCATGACCGGACGATCCCTGCTTGCCATCACCGCCGCTGCCGCAGGCATCCTGGCGTATGGCGCGCCGGCGGCGGCGCTGACCATCTTCGTCGACCAGACGGCGAGCTACCGCTATATCAACGCGACCAGCGGCACCAACGTGGGTTTGCCGCCCGCCGACTGGTTCTCGGTCGGCTTCGACGACAGCGGCTGGTTCAGCGGCCAGGCGCCGTTTTCCAGCGGCCCGACGGCCGGCACGTTCGGCGCCGACCAGCCCAATGCCGGCGCACCGTTCGACGGTGGCACCCCGGCGATTCCGGGCAGTTTCACCACGTGGGGCGTCAATTTCAACCCCTACATCCGCACCTATTTCAACCTTGAGACGCCGACGGCGCTGACCGTCTGGCTGGCGGTCGATAACGGGATCAACGGCATGTTTTTCAACGGCGTCCAGGCAACCGCCGGGGTCAACGCCGAGGGCCAGGCGTTCCGCTGGGAGCACGTGTTCGATATCCCCGCATCGTATACGTTCGCCGGTGAGAACGTGTTCGCCGCCCAGCTCGAGGACCACGGCGGCGCAACCGCCTTCATGATGGTCATCACCAGCGATGACAGCGTCGTGAATCCGGTTTTCACGGATAATCCACCCCCTCCACCTCCGGTCGCCGAGCCCGCCTCGCTCGCCCTGGTCGGCATGGGACTTGCCGGGCTGGGCCTGATCCGCCGCCGGCGGACCGGCTGACCGAAACCGAACCGTCGTTTACGGCGACGGCGGCCGGGCGCGGCCGCCGTTTTCGTTTCTACCAGTGAAAGCCGGGAATGGCGGCGACGGGACAGTGGCCGGCGCGGGTACAGGCGTCGGCGAGGCGGGTTTCCAGCGACGCCCGATCGCCGCCGGCGGCCAGCTCGTCGCCGTGGATGCCGCCGATGACAAGAACCGAGTCCATGCCGTAACCGACCGCCCCGGCGATGTCGGTGTGCAGCGAGTCGCCGATGGCGAGCACCCGGCGCGGATCGCTCGCGCCGAGGATGGCGAAGCAGGTGTCGTAGATGGGGCGGTGCGGCTTGCCGTAATAGCGCACCGTGCCGCCCAGCGCCTCGTAGCGCTGCGCCAGCGCCCCGGCGCAGATGATGCGCCGCCCGCCGCGGATGACCTCGAGGTCGGGATTGGCGCAGATCATCTTCAGCCCGCGCGCCGCGCCCGCCCGCAGCGTGGCCTCGTAGTCCTCGACCCTCTCGCCGTCGCGCCACGGGCCGGTGTTGACGATGAAGGCCGCCTCCTCCACCGGCACCTTGACCAGGTCCAGCCCCTCGAACAGCCCGCTGTCCCGCCGCGGCCCGATGTGCAGGCACTTGCGCTCCAGCCCGGCCAGCCACGGGTCGTGCGCGTCGCCCAGTGCCAGCCAGGTGGCCTCGCCCGACGAGATCACGTGCGGCGCCAGCTCGCGCGCCAGCCCCATCTCCTCCATGGCCGCGCGGATGGCGGGCGCGCGGCGCGGCGCGTTGGTGAGCATGACGTAGGGCTTGCCCAGCGCCTTGAGCCGGGCCAGCGTGTCGGCGACCCCGGGATAGAGCTTCACCCCGTCGTGGATGACCCCCCACAGGTCGAGCACGAAGGCGTCATAACCGCCGACGAGGGTGGAGATGCCGGGGAGGACCGGTATGCGATCGACCATGCGCGTATAAGGATGCCCGGTTCAGAAACGGGCGCCTTTGTGCCACGCCGGGACCGGGATGGGAAGGGGACGGGAAACGTCCGGCCGCAAAAAGGAAGACCCTATCCCGAGGGGAGAGGGTGGCGAGCGCAGCGAGCCAGACGAGGGGTGACGGTGCCGACGTATGCCGCTGACGACGCTCCCCGGCCGGCGCTTCCCCTCGCCCCAACCCCTCTCCCCCAGGGCGATAAAGCCTTCGTGTTTCGGAGGGTGGCGAACGTCGGTCACGCGCTCGCGTGACGGCGCTCGTCGCGGCGGGCGGCGGCAAATTCCCGCTCGGCGAGGGTGCCGACCATGCGAAATCGCTCGGGGAATCCGCCGCCTCAATCCACCTTCGCCAGCCTTGGCTCGCCGAACAGGTAGCCCTGGCCGTAGTCGATGCGGAGATCGAGCAGCTCGAGCAGCATGGGTTCGGATTCGATCTTCTCGACGATCAGGTCGATGCCGTGGCGGTCGGCGACCCGCTTGATCTCTTCCGCCGGGAACGACGCGGTGGGCTGGCGCAGCTCGTTGAGCAGCGTCATGGCGTCCATCTTGATGTACTTGAAGCGGTGGCGCATCAGGTCGCCGTAGTCGAGGTTGAGGCCGGACACCTGGTCCACCGAGAAGCGGAAGCCGAACGAGGCGAGCTGGCGCAGGTGCCGTTCGATGTCGAGATCCCGGTTGGCGATGGTGGCGTAGGGGAACTCGAAGATCAGGTTGGGCGCCAGCGCCGCGTTGTCGGCCATGAACTCGACGAAGTTGGAGAAGAAATGCCGGTCGGTCAGGCTGTGCGCCGAGATGTTGCAGAAGAAGCCGACGTTCTGGTTGCGGTTCTGCGACCGGCGCCGCAGCTGGACGCAGCGGAACAGCATCATGTTGTCGATGGCGGTGATCAGCCCCTCGCGCTCGGCGATGGCGATGTACTGCTCGGGCACCAGCATCCGGCCCTGATGGTCGCGGATGCGGGTGAACGCCTCGTAATGGCAGCGCTTGCGCTGGGGCAGCGACACCACCGGCTGCAGCACCAGGTCGACCCGGTTGGTCTCCAGCCCCTCGCGCACGATGTTGAGGATGGCTTCGTCGCTCAGCCCGCGCGCCACCGGCGGCAGTTCGCCCGGCGCTTCCCCGCCGTCCAGCGCCCGGCCGTCGCGCACCACCAGCGTAAGCGGCGCGGCAGGCGCGGGACGCTGGTCGGCGGCGATGTCGCCCTTGCCGGAACCCGGCACCGGGCGCGTCGCGCCCTTGCCGTCGGCGGCCATGCGCGGTGCGGCGCGCGCCGTCCACAGCTGCTCGATCAGCCCCTGCAGCACCTTGACCTCGGCGATCACGGAATCCACGTTCTTGCGCGCCGTCTCCTCGTCGGCCTCGTGCGACCGGCTGGATTCGTTCAGCGCGCTGCGCAGGGTCTCCACCTCGGCGCGCGCCTGCGACAGGGCCTTGCGCATGGTGCCGTGCTCGATGCGCAGCGACTCGATTTCTTCCGCCGTCCGCGCCTCGCCCTCCTGGCGGGCGAACACCTCGTGCAGCAGGGCGCTACCGACCAGAACCACCCCGCCCAGGATGGCGCCCGCCTCGACGCCCACGGCCGGGAAAAGATGCGGCAGGCCGATGGCGACGGCCGCGGCAACCAGAGAATAGGACACCGCGACGAAAATGTGGTTCAGAACGGACATGTGCGACCGGTTGTGCGACTGCGGGGGGGAGTCTGCCCGCGAGGTCTTGACTTAGGGTTAATGAAACGGAAACAGAGAGTTAGAGTTTCCCTGCCGGGAGACGGCCCGCAGGGGGCAGGTTTCCCGCGCGACCCCGCGCCGCACGCCATTGATCGGACCGGCGTGCCGCTATACCTTGCCTCGCAACGCCCGATGACGGGCGGGACCGCAGGACCGATGAACGAGAACGAGACCATCAACGAAACCATCGCCGGCATCGTCGACGAATTCTCCCTGTTCGACGGCTGGATGGAGCGCTACGAGTACATCATCGAGCTGGGCCGCGCGCTTCCCGGCCTGCCGGCGCCGGCAAAGACCGAGGGCAGCCGCGTCAAGGGATGCCAGTCGCAGGTGTGGTTCCAGGCGCGCGAGGAAAACGGCCGGGTGTACTTCGAGGCCGACAGCGACGCGCTCATCGTGCGCGGGCTGGTCGCGCTGCTGCTGCGCGTCTATTCCGGGCGCACGCCGGCCGAGATTCTCGCCACGCCGCCCGACTTCTTCGAGGAGATAGAGCTCGGATCGCACCTGACCGGCAACCGCGCCAACGGGCTGCACGCCATGGTCAAGCACATTCAGGGCTATGCCCGGTCGTTTCAGGAGAAGGCCCCGGCCGGTTGACGCCACACGTGCGGCGGCAGGATATTCACAGGCCGCCGCCCATCCTGCCCCGTGACATACGGGGCCGTTTACTGGAAAATGATCCCATGCTGAGACACCCCGACATCTGGCGCGCCATCGACCGGCTCGCTGCCGAACACGGAATGAGCCCCTCCGGTCTTGCGCGCAGGTCCGGGCTCGATCCCACCGCCTTCAACAAGTCCAAGCGCATCAACCCGCAGGGCAAGCCGCGCTGGCCGACCATGGAGAGCATCGCCAAGGTGCTCACCGCCACCGGCACCGATCTCGCGGACCTGGTGCGCATCCTCGGTCCCGCCGCCGGCGGCACGCCGGGGCGCAAATATCCCGTCATCGGGCTGGCGCGCGCCGGCAAGGGCGGGTTCTTCGACGACGCCGGCTATCCGGTGGGCTCGGGCTGGGACGAGGTGGACGGTCCCGACGTGAACGATCCCAACGCCTACGCGCTGGAGATCACCGGCGATTCCATGGCGCCGGTCTACCGGCCCGGCGACGTGGTCGTCGTCTCGCCCGCCGCGGCCATGCGCAACGGCGACCGCGTGGTGCTGCGTACCGGCGCGGGCGAGGTGATGGCCAAGGAGCTGGTGCGGCGCAACAAGCAGCGGGTCGAGCTCAAGTCGGTCAACGCGCGCCACCCCGACCCGGTGATCCCGGCGCGCGACGTGGTGTGGATTTCCCGCATCGCCTGGGTACGGCAGTAGCGCCGACCGCCACCGTCCCGTGAGCGGCCGCGCCATCAATTGGATCGACGGGCAGTGGGTCAAAGGCAACCCGCCGCTGCTCGGCCCCATGACCCACGCGGTGTGGATGGCGTCCGTTGTCTTCGACGGCGCCCGCGCCTTCCGCCGCCTTGCTCCCGATCTCGACCTGCACTGCCGTCGGGTGATCCGCTCGGCGCACATCATGGGCCTCGCCCCCGCCGTCTCCGCCGGGGAAATCGAGCGCCTGTCGTGGGAGGGCATCGAGCGGTTCGCGGCCGACGCCGAGCTCTATGTGCGCCCGGTGTTCTATTCCGAGGAAGGCTTCGTGGTGGCGGTGCCGGAAAGCACCCGCTTCTTCCTCTCCGTGTTCGAGGCGCCGCTGCCGCCGCCGCGCGGGCTCAAGGCCTGCCTGTCGCCCTATCGCCGCCCGGCGCCCGACATGGCGCCCACCGGGGCCAAGACCGCCTGCCTCTATCCCAACGTGGCGCGCACGCTGCGCGAGGTGCGGGCGCAGGGGTTCGACACCGCCGTGGTGCTGGACGGGCTGTCGCACGTGGCCGAGCTCGCCACCGCCAACCTGTTCATGGTCAAGGACCGGGTGGTGTCCACCCCGATTCCCAACGGCACGTTCCTCGACGGCATCACGCGCCAGCGGGTGATTCGGCTTTTGCGCGAAGACGGCATGGAGGTGCGCGAGCGCTCCATCGGCTATGCGGAGGTGACGGCGGCGGACGAGCTGTTCGCAACCGGCAACTATTCCAAGGTCATGCCGGTGACGCGCATCGATGCGCGCGAGCTGCAGCCCGGCCCGGTGGCCGCGCGCGCCCGCGATCTGTATTTCCGCTTTGCCGAACGGGAAGGCCGACGCAGGGCATGACCGACTCCGCGCGCGATCACTGGAACCGGCGCAGCGCCGCCTGGACCGCCACCGCCACCAGGGGCAAATCGGGCGACGACGCCTTCAACCGGATGCTCATCGATGAGGCCGCCATCCGTCCCGGCGAGCGGGTGCTCGACCTCGCCTGCGGCACCGGCGATCCGGCCATCTCCATCGCGCTCTCGATGCAGGGCAGAGGCAGGCTCACCGCCTGCGACCTTACCCCGGCCATGCTGGCGGCGGCGCGCGAGCGCGCGGTCTCGCTGGAACTGACGGCGATGGACTTCGTCGCCGCCGACATGTGCGCCCTGCCCTTCGCCGAGGGCTCGTTCGACTGCGTCACCTGCCGGTTCGGCCTGATGTTCCCCGACGACAAGGTAGCTGCGGCGCGCGAGGCGCTGCGGGCGCTGCGGCCGGGCGGTCGGGTCGCCTACATGGTGTGGGGTCCCTATGACGAGAACCCGCCCTTTCACGTCATCCGCCGCACGGTCGCCGCCTTCTTCGGCGAGGACGAGGGCGAGCCGCCCCACCGCCACAGCATGGGAACGCCCGGCCGGATCGAATCCGTTCTGGATGCCGCCGGTTTCCGGCGCGCCGGGGAGCGGGAGTTGCGCTACCGCCGACCGGTGGAGAACCTGGACAGCTACATCACGCGCGGGCTGCAACGGGGCTACCCGGAGAAGCTCGCCGCGCTCGACGCCGACGGGCTCGCGCGGCTCAAGGCGGCGCTTGAGCAGGCGTTCGCGCCGTTCCGCGAGGGCGCCGTGGTCTACATGCCCAACTACGCCCGGCTCGGGCTGGGATGGAGGGAGGACTGAGCCGCTCGGCCCACGACGGCGACCGTGCCGACCGCCGCGCCCACTGGCGGGCGCGCGCCACCACATGGCACGAGCGCGCCGCCGGCCCCGACCGCGAACGCGACGCCCGGCTCAACGCTGCGCTGATGGAGGCGGCCGGCGTCCGCCCCGGAGCGCGCGTGCTCGACCTCGGCGCCGGCGGCGGCCAGCCGGCCATCGCCCTGGTGCAGGCGGTGGGCGCGGCAGGGCTGGTGATCGCGCTCGATCACGCGCCCGAGATGCTGGCGGGCGCCGCGGCGCGGGCGGCGGCGCTCGACCTCGCCGTCCTCCGCTGCGTCGTCGCCGACATGGTGGAGCTGCCCTTCCCCGACCGCAGCTTCGACGCCGTCACCGCACGCTTCTCCCTCATGTCCGTACCCGACAAGCCGGCGGCGCTGGCCGAGGCGCGCCGCGTGCTGCGCCCCGGCGGGCGCATCGCCCTGCTGGTCTGGGGCCCGGAGGATGCCAACGACCGCTTCCGCGCCCTGCGCCGGGGTGCGCTCGCCTGCTTCGGCCCCGAGGTGGCGGGACGGCCGTCGGGACGCCACGCGCTGGGCATCCGCGGCGCCATGAGCGCCCTGCTGCGCGGGGCCGGCTTCACCGCCGTCGACGAGCGCGCGGTGGACGACACCAGCGAGGTGCCGGCCGACCCCCGGGTCTGGGCGTCGAGCGTGCGGCGCAACCACGCCGACCGGCTGGCGGCCATGGACGCGGCCGGACGCGCCCGGCTCGACGACGCCATGCGCGCCGCCTTCGAGCCGTTCCGTATCGACGACGTCTACCGGCTGCGCGCCAGCGCGACGCTCGCCAGCGGCGCCGCACCTGCCTGACCGGGTGTGATAGAATGTCTGCCATGAGCAAGGCCTTCACGAAGGAAAGCGACGGCGGGGCGGCCGCCCCGCCCGGGCCGGCGGCGCCCAAGGGTGCACGCAACCTGATCACCCCGGACGGGCTGAAGCGGCTGCAGGACGAGATGAAGCGGCTTCGCCGCGTCGAGCGGCCGAAGGTGGTGGAAACGGTCTCCTGGGCGGCGGGCAACGGCGACCGGTCGGAGAACGGCGATTACATCTACGGCAAGAAACGCCTGCGCGAGATCGACGGCCGCATCCGCTACCTGATGAAGCGGCTGGAGATCGCCGAGGTGGTGAACCCGGCGGAGCAGAAGAACCGCGACCGGGTGTTCTTCGGCGCCACCGTCACCTACGCCGACGGGGACGACCGGATGCGCACCGTGCGCATCGTCGGCGTGGACGAGGCGCGCATCGACGACGGCGAGGTAAGCTGGATTTCGCCCGTCGCCCGCGCGCTGATGCGCAGCCGCGAAGGCGACGTGGTGGAACTGCACACCCCCGCCGGCCCCGAGCCCATCGAGGTGGTGAAGATCGCCTATCCGGAAGGATAGCCATGGCGCGGCTGCATGCGCGGGCTCAGCTCGATCCGCGCATCCTTGCGCGCGGCGACGCAATCGTGTTCGGCACAACGCCGCCGGCATGATAAAAGCGCACGATCCGGCTGCAGTCCCGGGATAGACGGACGATGGCGAAGACGACCCTGCGACCCCTGACCGGCGCGCTCCTCCTCGCCGCCACGCTGGTGGCGGCGATCCCTGCGGCGGCGCAGGAGTGGACCGGGGAGGAGCTCGGCACCCTGCGCTCGCTGTGGATCGGCAGCCTGCCGCCCGTGCCGCCCGATCCCACCAACCGGGTGGCCGACGACCCGCAGGCGGCCGGGTTCGGCCACCGGCTTTTCTTCGACACGCGGCTGAGCGCCAACGGCAGGGTGTCCTGCGCCACCTGCCACGATCCGGCGCGCGCCTTCACCGACGGGCTGAAGGTGTCGAAGGGCGTCGGCGCCACCAGCCGCAACGCGCCCACCGTCATCGCCGCCGCCTACAGCCCGTGGCAGTTCTGGGACGGGCGCAAGGACAGCCTGTGGGCGCAGGCGCTCGGCCCCATGGAAAGCCCGGTGGAGCATGGCATGGACCGTGGGCGCATCGTCGACGTGGTGCGCCGCGACGCCGGGTACCGCCGGCGCTACCGCGCCCTGTTCGGGCCGCTGGCCGCGGCCGACGACGTGCTCGGCACCGACCGCGCGTTTGCCAACCTGGGCAAGGCCATCGCCGCCTACGAGCGCCGGCTCGTGCCCGGCCCGTCCAGGTTCGACCGCTACGTGGCGGCGCTGCTCGACGGGCGCGAGCCGGCGCCGGCCGACCGGCTGAGCGTCGACGAGGAGATGGGGCTGCGCGTCTTCATCACGCCCACGCTCGGCAACTGCATCCGCTGCCATAAGGGTCCGCTGTTCACCGACCACCGTTTCCACAACGTCGGCGTCGAGGACGGGGGCACGCCCGCCGACGCCGCGGGGCGGCTGACCGGCATGCGCAGCGCGCAGAGCGACGAGTTCCGCTGCGATAGCCGTTTCAGCGACGCGCCGGAATCCGGCTGCGCGACCCTGCGCGCCGCCACCGACCCGGCGCAGAAGCCGACGGACATGACCGGCGCCTTCAAGACCCCGACCCTGCGCAACGCGGCGCGCACCGCGCCCTACATGCATACGGGCGCCATCCCGCGGCTGGAGGACGTGACCTGGCACTACCGCACCCGCCCTGCCGCCACCGTCGGCACCACCGAACTCGACGAGATGACCATCACGGCGACCGAGTTCGACCAGATCGAGGCCTTCCTGCGCACTCTCGACGGCCCTGTCGCCGCCCCGGCGCGCTACCTGAAGCCGCCGGCACGGGAATAGTGGATCGTGTCCCAAGGCGTGGTGTAGCTGACGGTGGGTCACCGTCGCTTTCCGGCATGGGCCGGGCTGATCAGCGTGCCATGGCTGGCAGGCTGACGAGGGGATCATCGCTCAGTTGGCCGACGC
>Ga0326597_10001435_pt1 | contig 38684 bp, 56 predicted proteins | sample RVTome_12_FD_203789 | JGI IMG/M metagenome (GOLD analysis project Ga0326597, IMG submission 203789) | Soil microbial communities from uranium-contaminated site in the Upper Colorado River Basin, Wyoming, United States - RVT100D185 | ecosystem: Environmental > Terrestrial > Soil > Contaminated >... | reverse complement strand
TGAAGCTGAAAAAGGGCAAGCTAGCGACGCTTTCAAACGCGCCGCAGTTAAGTGGGGAGTTGGTAGATTCTTATATGAGCAGCCAATAGTTAAACTAAAGACTAAGAAGCACACGAATGGCAAATACTACCCGACTGATAGTTTAGGCAATATTATATGGGATGGTATTCAGCTAACTGACTACATTAACAAGACTAGCAAACCAAAGGAATTACCCTCGAAGGCGCTACAACCGATAAGGGGGACTTTATTGAAATGAGCTACTTCGAAACAGAATATAAGCTAACAGATTTACAACGTAACGCAATGCAAACATCTTACGAAGCTTTGAAAATGGCACAACATGAAAGCGATTAAAACACAGGGGATTATAACTAGTATTAGCTCAAGAAAAGATCGTAGTCTGAGTTTTAGGGTTGTAACACCAGAAGTTACCCCTAGCCAGGCAGCGGCGTTTTTTGAGCTTAGTGATATAAATCTAGACGTGCTACTTAATCCACTAGATTACAGCGCGCCTGATACGATTAAGATTGATACAGACGCAGGTGCTAAGTCACCAAGCGCTAGGCTTAGAAATGTGTTATTCGTGTACTGGAAACAGAACTTATCAGATAAGGAAAGCAACTTTGATAGCTTCTATACCCGGTGGATGGATAAAAAAATACAGGAGATAAAAGATTTACTTAATTAATATTTTACTAAACCAAAATGGAGCAAAAAAACTTCGTAGGAAGCGGAACCAAAGTCGAATTTAAAGACGGCGGGGAACTATTTAATTTATACCTGTGTCTAGATGACATGATAGCGTTACCAAAGAGCGTACATAAAGACGGTAAAGCACATGTTAGACTAACCATGAGTGCACGCCGTGAGACTGGTAAATTTGGCGAAACACACACAGTGTATGAAAACACTTTTAAACCAAAACTTAAAGAAGACGATGCAAGTAAAAATACGATAGATCCTGAAGATTTACCTTTTTAAATTAAATATTAATATATGAAAATATTTGGAGAAGCAGAAAATGGAGCTATAGAACAGGCTAATAACTGCTTAAAAGAAGCTATAGATTTTGTGCTTATGGCAGATAACCACAAGGGCTATGGAATGCCAGTTGGTGGTGTTGCTGTATACAAAGATAAAATTAGTCCAGCAGGCGTGGGCTTTGATATAGCTTGTGGCAATAAAGCAGTTAAGTTAGATGTAAAACTGCAAGATATCCAGTTAGATCTACCAGCTATAGCCGATAAAATTTTTAGCAAACTTGAATTTGGAGTAGGTAGAAGCAATAACGAGAAAATTGATAGCCCTCTTTTCAAAAGTAAAACATGGGATATTATAGATACATTTGCTTATAGATTTAAAGACAAGGCGTATTCGCAGTTAGGCACGATAGGATCTGGTAACCATTATGTAGATGTATTTGTAGATGAGAATGGCTACATATGGGTGGGGGTTCACTTCGGCAGCCGGGGTTTAGGTCATACGATAGCCTCCCATTTCATGAAGCTAGCTGGAGATAACACCAATATTATGGATGAGACCCCGCATACGCTAGATGTTAACTCGGCCGAAGGTCAAAACTACATTGATTGTATGAACCTAGCGGGTGAATATGCTTATGCCGGTCGTGAATGGGTGTGCAATAAAGTCGCAGAAATAATTGGTGCCGATATTATCGAAGAAGTGCATAATCACCACAACTTCGCATGGAAAGAAACTCACAACGGGGAATATTATTGGGTTGTAAGAAAAGGCGCTACTCCGGCTTTCCCTGGGCAAAAAGGTTTTGTTGGTGGATCTATGGAAGACAACGCTGTAATTATAGAAGGTGTAGATTCAGCATTATCTAAAGAAGCTTATTATTCTACAGTGCATGGCGCTGGCCGTATCATGTCTAGAACACAAGCTGCAGGTAAAAAGAGATTTAAGAAGTTATTTAAATGCGGTAATCGCGATTGTGAAGGTGAACTTAACAATAGAACACTAGCTAAAGGTGAGCCTAACCCTAAGTGCCCTATATGTGGAGGTAAAACACATAAATGGAAAGGATGGGTTCAAACTGCAAAAGGTGAAGTAGACTTTAGTGCTGTGCAAGACAGGCTGAGAGCAGACAACATAATTTTGAAAGGCGCAGGCGCTGACGAGGCACCAGAAGTATATAAGTTTTTACCAGACGTTCTTGCAGAACATGATGGTACGATTAGAATATTACATACGCTTAGGCCACTTATAGTATGTATGGCAGGTAGCGACGAATTCGACCCTTATAAAGATTAAGTTTTATTAGATTAAACACATGACTGATAAGCAAAAAGCAATATTGAACTATTATCTAGATACGCAGGCCAAAGGTGAGCCAACGAGTATTTTCAAGGCAGCTGACGCTGCAAATTGCTCTAGAAAATATGTTTCTTTAGTACTAGAAAAGTTACATAAGCAGAAATTAATTAAACTAACTAAGCGCAAATTAGCTGCAAGATTTTTTGTAGAATTACTTGACAAGGGTGCTGTGGAGTAGTACACTAGTGTAGTTAATTATTACACAAGTACAAATGCAGCACACAGAAGAGCAGTTAGATCAGTGTAGCGAAGTGGAGGGATTGTTCCTGAAGCTAGAAGCCGCAACTACTGACTACGAAATCAGCCAAATTAAAGCTAAATTATTTCAACTTGGAATAAAGATATGAGAAATGCAAATAAAGATTGGGCAACTAATATTGTTATTATTTTAATTATGTCGATTACTTTGGCAACGTTAGTAATGGCAAGTAGCATTAGAGCATAGTTAATTGAATTGCGGGTACGTTGGATTAATCAAAAAGGTGGAAAGTGCTAACGAACTAACTTACTTTTTAATAATTTTTTAGTACCCGCAGCTTAGTTAGTTAGTTCCTGAGCCCGGTTGCGTACAAACCTACAAAGTAGGTTACTTACTGGACTCATGGATTAGTTAATTAAAAATGATATGAACAGATATAGAATAGTTAAAACAGAAAATAAATATGAAACTATATATCATATAGAAGAGCTATTACTAAAGATTGAGATATTTAGCGGGATATGGGTTCGACTAGATCCGCCCCATCCGTGGGGAGGTAGAATGAAACTTTCGTTTACAAATCTGGAACGTGCTCAGGAACATATCGATTACTTACAAAAAGGCATTAAACAAACTGTAGTTAATTAAATTTTAAAAATAATATTATGGACGAAGATAGTTTTGGATGCTTAATATTTGTGCTAGTTTTATTTGTAACCGCTGTAGTGTTTATCTCTATACTAAACATTCAACCGCAGCCTAGCGATGCAGAAATCAGATGTGATGTAGACAACGGCACATGGTTACCAGAGTCTAAGGAGTGTTATTTTGGACAAGGTATTAGCGACTGATTAATTATTCAATATGCATTTTTACAATCAAAAGCTTAATGGAACATTGCAAAAATGTTTTGTGTGTAATTTAGAAAGCAATACTATAGTACAGCACCATATCGCTGGGCGTAGATATTCAAGCGAATGCATCTGGCTTTGTACAACTTGCCACAGGGAGGTACACGCTAACCCGCAATGGGCTTATGACAACGGTTTAATGATCAAACACAATATTAATATTTCAAAAATGAAATCAACAGGGAAAAAGAAAAAAACTTGTAGCCACAGCGCTACGTATTGGAGTAAAGATAAGAATGACTTTATATGCCAGTTTTGCGGTAAGGTTGTCGGCGCATTAAAGATGGGCAACTCTAAGAAGGCAGTAGAAGTAAAGAAGGGGCAAAAATCAAAAGGTAGTAGCCCTAAAAACGGTGCAGCTGTAAAAATGGGCAGTGAGCCGGTTAACCCACAAATAGCACAAGCTGTTGAGTTTAAGAGGCAGCAATTTGCGCTAGAAGTTAAACTAAAAAAAGCCAAGGAGCCGGAAATGATCAAACAATTAACAGAAGAATTCGCCGTACTAGATATGAAGATGAGAAAATTACATCAAGAGATGCAAGATTAACTTTTACTTAAACCAACATGACAGTAGAACAAATAAAAGAAGAAATTGAAGCACTTGCGGCCCAAAGTAACAAACTGCAAAAAGAAATTGGGAAACTTAAGCAACATATAACTGATTTAAACAAGCCGAAGGCGGAGAGGTTTAGGGCGAAAATAGGTGCTGAACATTTGTTAATAGACACAATTGGCAAAATATCGAACAGTTCTGAAATAGGGTGTCGTTTTGATAAACAGCGACACGAAGTCGGCAACTACTACCCAGACACCGCCGAAGGTAGAGCCAGGGCTGAGCGCATGGCAGAGATCGCTACAGTACTGCGACTTGTTGAACATCAGCCAGGTGTTAACTGGGAGCTGAATAAGGATGATGGTGATGTTTGGTACATTGAATTTGATCGAAACAGCAAAGAATGTCATGTGGATATATACGATGGTGGCATAGGTGCAATTCCAGTTCCTTTTGAATCACAAGCAGCCGCACAAGCAGCACTAGAAGCTGTAGGAGAAGAAAGAATTTTAAAAGCTCTTAACGTTATATAATATGACAAACCAAGATCGTGACGAGTTTATCAAAGAATTTGCTTCAGAAGATTTTCCGAATCATTTCTATGAAACTAAGCTAGTCGAATACGTGTGGGAATGGATAAAAACCAAATGCGAACAAGAGGCGCAAATGGCGTATCAGCAGGGATATCAAGAAGGACTTGTAGAAGGTGAATTCCAAGGCCGACGATTGCAATCATATGAAACAAACTAAACTAGAAAACAATAATACTAAGGACGCTAGGTTAGACCTAACAAAAGTGGGCTCTACTACAGTGCAGAAAACGATTTGGAATGATAAAAGTATGTTTGATGATTTTAAGGCAGTATTAGAGCAGAACGGTTTTCAAGTGCTTACGAAGTGGCGTAAAGGTATAAAAAATATTAAATTGGGAGACATAATATTAGGTGAAAAGGCTGATGACAGAGAATAACAACAATATACGAATAGCGATCATTACATTGTTTGTTTTAGCGGTAGCGATTTTACTTACAGTTATTGTTTAGGTTATGAGGGAAATTAAATTCAGAGTTTGGAATAAAAAAACAAAAAGTATGGACGGGAAATTTGAGTTAAAAGATTTTTTAAATAGTACTGGTGGGTATCTTGGGGATTCGATGGACTATAATAATTTTGAATGGATGCAGTCAACAGGCTTAAAAGATAAAAACGGTATTGAGATTTTTGAAGGGGATTTGGTCAAGGCAGAAGAATTAGTATATGAGATATTCTATGACGAAATCGAATGTGGTTTTAAAGCGGAAACACATCAGTGTGATGCTGCAAATAGACTCAACGTGGAGGGCTGTTTTCAGCTACACGAAGATGAAAAAGAATTTTATGAAGTTATCGGCAATATTTACGAAAACCCAAAATTAATCAAACCATGACAATACTACTCGCAGCACTAACAATAGCGGTTCTAATCCTACTAGTTAGCTTTGCAGCGTACGCGTATATAGTGTTGCTTTGCCAAAGTGCTAGAAAAGCTAAGCGTTAGGCTGGGGAGGTTGGGCAGTGCCTCCCCTGCGTAGTGCTTTACTTATTAGTATATAAATTATGGCAGAAAATATTATTAACTCTAACGGCGTGAACGGGTCTGACGGTGTGAACTGGTCTGACGGTGTGAACTGGTCTAACGGTGTGAACTGGTCTAACGGTGTGAACTGGTCTGACGGTGTGAACGGGTCTGACGGTGTGAACGGGTCTGACGGTGTGAACGGGTCTAACGGTGTGAACTGGTCTGACGGTGTGAACAGGTCTAACGGTGTGAACGGGTCTAACGGTGTGAACGGGTCTAACGGTGTGAACGGGTCTGACGGTGTGAACTGGTCTAACGGTGTGAACTGGTCTAACGGTGTGAACGGGTCTGACGGTGTCTTTAATAGCTACGGTGTCTTTAATAGCTACGGTGTAGATAAAGCTATCTTTTTAGCAAATAAAGAGCGTACGTTTTCTATATTTGGAGCTAATGTTAATGAGTATAGATTTGATGAGGTTTGGGGAAAATTGCATGAACATCTAGATGGCTGGTTCCCTAAGTTTAATAATGCATACACTTTGTACATAGCTAATAATAACTCGTGGAAGGGTGGCTTCGATGCCTCAAATATAGCTTCAATATTAAGTAACGACGTAGAACCACTAGAGGCTTGGAAGGATATGCCACAAGCTGCTATTGACTATATTAAATCACTACCAGAATTTGACGCAGATATATTTAAGGTAATTACAGGAATCAATGTAGAACAGAAATCGGATGCTATGGAAACAATAGAAGTTGGCGGTCAGAAGTATAATAAAAATGAGTTCAAAGCTGCGGTCAAAGATTTAAAGCCGCTAGATTGAGCTTTACTAGGTTACGTCTACGGGCGTAACTTATGTAGTGCTTAGAAACAGATTGGAGTAATGTCCATGGCACATAGTACTACAGGCTGTTATTAGCCGAAGTATACATGGAGCCTTATGATAGAAGGGGCGAGCTGCTCCATAAGCGCAGCCAATAGGGTGTAAAGCCTCTATGTAGCAGCCATGTAACAATAAGCTGGGAATCGTTGGTAGCTGGTCAATAGCTATGTAACAGCCGCAAATTGATAAACAGTCGTTAGTTATATAATCATAGCCTTTGAAAATATATTTGAGATAAGTTAGAAAGTATTAACCAGTAAGAATAATATTGTTATACGAATTGACAATATTAATATAACTATAAGATTCCCGCAGATTTGCGGGGATGATAGAGTACTTGATAATTGAATGAGCTACGGTGCACCTATATACTAGTCAATAGGTATCACGTGGGGGAGTTGGACACGCCGCCTGGGTATTAGATAAATTGAAGGGAGTAATTACCCGTATATATGAATCTAGCTTAGGAGTCACCGGTTCGAGTCCGGTCGTGACGTAGCTCATTGAGCGATTAAGCTCAAATCGTTTATACAATAGAGGATCTTTAAAATGCCAGAGTTCAATAGTGTTTTACGTTCAGAAATGACCGATAAACAAAGGGATGCGGTCACAATGTTCGAACAGGGAAGGTTTATGTATGGTGAAAAGGTGCACGAAATCCACACCCTTACAGACCTTCACAAAGCAAATAACTGGGTGTTATGGCAATGCCGCGACGATTACCGTCCTGGCGTTATCGCATCTATCCAACACAGCTTTGTCGTGCCGGCGTTCAAACGTATGGCTTTTGGAATCGTTATTTCAGGCGGTGATGTTAGTGATTTAGACGGGAGGTTTGAAGTTGTCAACGCGAACAAGTAACGGACTACCAGAGAGCTTACAGCGCGATCTGGATGCATTTTTAGGCGGTCAAATGGTGTTCACCAACGCCGCAGACATCACTTTAGAATATGATGATCTGTTTAACCGCGTAGCTGGCGAAGTCATGCATGTGAATGCAATTTCCGTGCTAACTAGCACAGCCGATCAGTTGTTCGAGGCTCGGGCAAATTATTTACAATCTCTGCATTCGTAGAGATACAAACGGGGTGTAGAAACACTGCACCCCAAACATTACAACTAGAATAACATTGACCAAATCTTATTTATCTAATGACTTCGAATCATGACGCTTAGAATATTAGCCAGTTTATATCTAGTACTTATATTTATAATGTTAACAGTGATTTATTTCAACAATATATATGAGATTATAAGCTCACAGCTTATAGCTTTGTTGATTAGTATTATTGTTGCCATTGGCACGATGAGTGCAACTGTTGATTGCTATAACTTTTTAAATGAATCAAATGATTGAAGTAGAAAACAAATACAAGCTAACTAAAAAGGAATACGACAAGCTTTACCGAACTGTTGAGGGTGAGCTCGAGACTCTTACAGATGTTATCTTTAACATTAAGCGTGCAGACAAAGGGGACGGCACTAAGGGGTTTGACTTCGACCGTCTAAGGATCAAGGGCTTCGTAGAAAGCGTAGAATTTGAGAATAAATCATGGGATAACGGTGAGCGAGTAGAGACTAATTTACCGTATACAATGATTTTAAAAAACAGAATAATTAGTAGAATAGGCGTAGATGGCGAGTTCGGTCTAATGGTAGACTCGATAGAAGTAGATGGTGTACAGCATTACTTTGCAGAGATCGAGGCTTTGTTTGAGGATTATGTTGATGGGGCCTTGGTGCGAGAAAGGATCCATGAAATGGCGAAGGATCTAGGTATCAGTAACCTAGACAAACAACCATCTTATTTAAGTATATTTATTAAGTAGTGATTGAAATATTGATAGCAACAATTAGTCTAATCGCAATTTGCATAATAGTAATGTCTGTAATGACTAGGAGAGATCCTCGTAGAATACCAGCAAAGATTGCAATTGGGTTCTTGTATATTATTTGGGCGCTTTATACCTTCGCACTAGGTTTGTTCATTAAACACAAAGTTCTTAAAATTAAGGATAGACCAAATATCAAATCGCAGAGAGATCTTTATGACGATTAAAACACAAAGAAACCCCGCCAATTCGACGGGGTATACTAAAGAGAAACGGGACTAAGGAGAGATAATTGAACCAGATCGGCATCAAATTACTTGTTCCACATCTTCATAAGAAGGAATCCTTTCTCTAAGTTAAGATATAATAGCACATGACAAAACAACTACAATGTGGACACTGCGAGGAGATATACACCAATCTAGACGATATTCGATATATGAAAAGGCATAACTATATCTGCGAGTATTGTAAAGACGAAGTCAAGGCCATAAAGAAACAAGCAACCATTGCTCGTAAAAAGGCGCAACGCCGTGAGTATCTAGCAACTCATAAGAATCAAACAAATGCGGCACGTAAAATATGGCGTGCGGCTAACAAAGATAAAGTAAACCAACAAAATAGGAACCTAAGAAGATTAGCAAAAGAACAGAATACACCGTGCTACCAGCTAGAACTAACTAGGAAGAAAGTGAAGTACTACATTGCAAAAAATAACATCAAGTCAGAACCATGTGTTGAATGCGGTAGCTTAAAGGCGTCATGTGTAGCAACTGAGATAGGTAATAGGGAAAGCTTTACTTGGATGTGTAAGCCACATGCTAAAGAGTACTATAAAGAGTTTAGAGAAACTAGAGCGTAATTCATATAACTATTTAAATTATTACACCAAAGATATGTTTAAGAAAATATTAGCCGTAGTCCTGATAGCCGGCTCTTTTGTTATGGGAAGTTTACTAGCACGCCCTAGTGAAGTGTTGGCTGAAGTAGACGCCACAACTTATGGCGTAGTGTGTGACGGTACTACAGATGATAGAGCCGCTATTCAATCAGCGCTTGACGCCGCTAAGAAGGTTATATTGCCCGAAGGTATTTGCATTATAGATGCTGCCATTGGAACTGTTCATGGCTTGCTGTTTAATGACAATAATGTTTTGGAAGGTCAAGGCCGCAGTACAATACTTAAAAAAGCTAATAGCGCTATTGTGCACCCAATTGGAATTTACGATGTAGTGAATACAGAAATTAGAGACCTAGCCATTATTGGAGACTCGACAACTGGCGGTCATGGTATTAGAGGCACAGATGTAAATGGTCTTGTAATAGATAATGTATATCTTGAACAAGTTAATTACGGAATAGCCTTCGCGGATGGCACCAACCAGAATCTGTACATTAATAATACAGAAGTACGCGATATAGCTGGTGATTGCTTTGATCTAAAAAACCCAGATAACCTTAATAGATATATATTTATTACCAATTTTACTTGCCACAATCCAGACACTGCGGGCATAGATATCAGGGGAATTGCAGTAGTGAATGGCGCGCAGATCACTGGGTTACGAGATGGTGCGGTAGGAATTCGTTTTAGACAGACGGGTGTTACATCTGTAGGACAAGGTGCCCATGGTTCAAGTGCTACTAACTTCTATGTTGAAGGTATTGACGAAAGTGCAACCATAGGCGTTTCTATACCAGGTTCCTACGCGCAAGTGTCTAATGGTTATGTGTGGGGGACACTATATGGTGTACAGATTGGTGCATCGCATGTTTTAGTTACCAATATTAATGTAAGGGAGACCACAAGCCACGGTTTCGTAGTAGACGAACCAGCGAATTTAGTATCATTAGTAAATGTATCTAGTAGGAATTCAGGAGGCTACGGATATAAGATCATTGGAGATCGGGTAAGCTTATCTAGTGTGATGGCAGATGGCGCTAACTCGGGTGCTGGTTACATAGCCACGCAAGCCAGCTATATAACCGTTACTGGCAGTATATTTACAAGCAATGGTGCTGGGTGGTCTAAACTTGGCACTAATATTGTAGAATCTGCTAACCATGGATTCTAATAACCTGGATCGAATACTAAAAATATTATTTATTATGCTCGTTGCGCCGTTCATATTGCTGTTTGGTTTGCTTAACTGATTTATATTACTTAACTTAATTTTTTAATTTACCGGTATTAAATACTGGATACTGCCGCTAATCGTACTACTAGTACTTTTAGCACCACAACAAGCGGTTACAAATCACGGTGCAAATAGCATGCCACCTGAGCCGCGGGTGTTTGCAGAATATACCTATAAATCGAGCCTAGAACCCCGTGAAGTACCCTTGTGTTCTCTGCCTAGTGATGTGCCCATGTGGTTAAGATACGAGCTTGCAAGCATAGGTGCGAGCTGTTCTGAACAGCAGTTACTAGCTGGTATCGCTCGACTAGAATCCCGCTTTAATCCCACAGCTAAAAACCCAGCGTCTAGTGCTAGTGGTTTACTGCAGTTTTTAGAATCTACCTGGACTGCGCATGGTTGCGGGAATAATATTTGGAGTAGTAATCAACAACTAAGATGCGGACTTAAAGATATACGCAGGGGGCTTTTAAAACAATGGGCTGTTTGGCCTCAGCTGTAAATGGTATACTTAAATTGAAAAATAAGAGGCCAGTTTCCCCGGAAGCTGGTTTTTTGTTTCTGCTAGACTGTCTTATGGCTCAAGAATCACTAGCCCCAAATACTACCGCTCAGCAAGATCTCACAACTGCAGGACAACGAGCTATAAGTTTGGTATGGGAAAATACTCAAGCACGCATAGCCTTGTTCGTTGTGATAATAGGTATACTAACCAACGCTTTAGTAATCATTGTGGTAATCTTCTTAGATAAAGAGATCACCGTAAACCAACTAGCTTTGATCTCTATTTGCTTGCAGTTCATAAATTTAACTACCGGGATAGTAATCGGTTTTTACTTCTCACGCACCAATCATCAAGCCATTGGGGGTATTGGGCCAAAACCATCGTCACCTTACGAGGGCAGGTAATAGTGTATACTGAAAATACTTACTTCTTATTCCCCATTTATGCCAAGCATACAAACTTTATTAAACGTAGCGATCGTAGGAGTAATCTTATTCATACTATATTTTCTGGCATCTATGCTAATTAGCGGAACTATTCTAACGGCGATTGGCATTGTTCTAGTATTGGGTTTCCTAATTTACTTGCTTAAAGCTTTCGGGATTGCTTAAAGTAATACTAGTCATAATCTGTATGGTGTGCCTAACTGGGTGCACCACTACGTCACTAGAACAATCACTGCTGTGCCAGGATTTGCAAACACTAATAAATGATAGTATTGATCCAGAATTTTTAGAAACTGCTACGACCTTATATCAAGATACATGCAAATAATGCTTAAAGAGCACGAAGTACAAAAACTGCTATTCGAGTGGATGTCACACGTTCCACAGTGTAAGAATGCTTTTGCTATTCCTAACGCGCAACTATTACTATCCAAACTACCATCAACAAGACAACGCTTTGCAGCGCTGAATTATTTAGCGCAGGAAGGAGTCAAGAAGGGTATAGCCGACATTTTTCTACCTTATCCGGTAGGTACTTATCATGGGATGTTTATAGAACTTAAGAGAGAAAAAGGTGGGGTTGTATCTAAAGAACAAAAAGAGTTCCTACAAAATATGGAACTAGTTGGATATTATGCGGTAGTTGCAAGGGGGTTTGATGATGCTAAAGAGAAAATAGAGGGATATATTAAGTCTACGTAAATATTAACGCTCCGACTGCGGCGATAACCATACCTACAATAAGGGTAACAATCCAATTACGATTAGCTTCCAATGCTTTTACACGATCCGATAACAATGAATGTTCAGTCTTTGTCACGTACCCGTTTTTTATTTCGGCAATCATTGCCTTAATTTCTTCCATAGAACTACGGATATATTCAACATCCTTTGATAAACCAACTATTATTTGCGCAGTCTCGAGGTCTTGCCTCTGTTCGTCTGCTGTTTTACTTGTTTCTGTTTGCATATTGTATCAACTTGTATATATAACGCAATCTATAACGGTGTAATCTTTATGTAACTTTTAATAATTCTATTCGTCTTTAAAATATTCCTTACTTATCCAAGTTAATGTTACTCCAACACCGGCAAACACTACTGCAATATATTGGGCTGGCTCAAAATTAAGCACACCATCTTGCAAGTCTAGTGCTAATAAGGCAGTGATTGCTGAAGTTACGTTGTACAAAAGCACACGTAACACTTGAGGCAATGTATCAAACTTTTCTGTTAATGTTTTCATTTGTTTGCACCTTTAAATAATATATAAAATAGATTAGCAATCGCGTTCTTAGGTAGTTCTACTTTAGCACTATCGGTTAGCTTTGCAACTTCTACTTTAAGTTCGTCTACTAATTTGGCTAAATCTACCAATTCTATTTGTTGATCCTCTATAGTACCCTCTAAATCGAGCTGTGTAGCACGTAGAACGTCGTTCTGTTCTTTAATGAGCGCTAGGTCATCTCGCTCTCGCTGCAGAGCTGTTTCGGCGCTTGAAAGTTGTTTTTCTAGTTCGGCTATTCGTTTCATATCTTCTTCTACGGGTTTGTCTACACCGTTAATAATATATGGAAAATATTTCTTATAATCACCCGGGCAGGCGGTATTGTTATAACTACTGTGTGGCCTAATATCTGACATCTTGTTAAGTGGTGCCAGCACCCCTCTATTATCTACTACAAGTTCCTTAACTAGCTCATGCGCACTTCTAAGTTGTGCCTCAGTTGGCTGTGCTCCGAGATCGAATCTACCAATAAAGACGATACCAAGTAGGTACATATTACCACGCCCTGCGGGTATTTTATCTATACCAAGCGCATTAGTTGTATGTGCTCTAGCGGTTGCAAGATCTCCTACGTAAGCTACTTTTGCGTACTTCTTACCGCCGTGTGTTACCTCTTCTGTAGAGATCATGAAGTTGTAACCAATACCAGGCCACTTGTTTATACCGTTATGGAGCTGTAGCAGGTAGGCAGCTTCTTTGTATGCGTTACCTAGCGGGTTTGTAACTGAGTGGTGAATAATCATGCGCTTACAAAGTACAGCTGGCGTAGACCAGTTAGATCCGCCCCTAAAGGTAGATCTATAATCTAACCAGGCTCCCACTTCTCTAAGTTTTGGTACATTGAATATGAATGACATTTATGTACATTTTCTAATAGTCAGAGTTGCTTCACTGATATTTAGAGAGCCACCGCTGTTTTGCCATATCTCTAACTCCACATAGTCACCACCATTTAGATAGTACTCTCCAGCTCCAAAGAACTGTGAAGTACTTCCCGAAACTGGTACCGCCACAGCTTGGAAATCTGTTTGCGCCACACCATTAACCTTATATCTTAAAATACGTCTATTACCTGTTCCGTTTGCTAAAGCTACAGATGATTTTAAATCATACGTTCCCCCACCATCTGCGGGAATAGTAAATCTAGACGTATCAACCGAGGTGCTATGTAGACCTCCTATATCATAGTCTTCGTCAGTAAATAGGACGCTGGTAAAGGTTGTATCGGGTATAGCCTGTGTAGTCGTTCTTCTCCCCTTAGCTCTATATTGTACTGCATTACTTACAACATTTTGTACTTGTATAACATTATAATTCGCGTTTCCGAATATAACATCGTCTGAGCTGTCAACCCCAAGCAAGTTATGTGCACTACCTGCCGCATCTTCTGCTTGTATATATTCCGCATTTTGCAGTAGTAATTGACCAGCGGCAGGCGTCAGCTGGACTCTACTATCTGTAATATCACTGTCAGTAATTGTACTAAACCCGCTACTCACAGCTACAGTTGCAAGGGATAAGTGATCATTTGGTACGGCTGACGCGGTAGGGCTAGCTGCTGCAGTTCCGGTTACCACAACTGCGCTAGATGATCCAGATCCCCTAACACCCGGAGTAGCCCCGGTGTCAACTTTTAAACAAATAAGATCAACACGTGGGTTGCCAGATCCATTAGCAGGAATAGTAACACTAGTACCAGTTGTTCTAACTACAAAGTATCTTTGATTACCACCACCCGCAGCGTAAGCGCTATTAGCAACTAAGCCCATACCAGCAGCTACCAAAACAGTATCATCTGGTGTGCCGTTCTCAGTAACTTCTAACTGACCGCCTATTACGTCTGCAACACCCGCCTCTTCTACCATAGCTTCAAAAGCTGTTGTGATGTCTGCGGCTTGGTAATCTTCACCGTTGTTTATTATTGTTTGGAATGACATATATATTTATTAATGATTTCTAAAGTATAGTTAATGTTGCAGTTGCACGAATAGAGTTAGCAGATGATGCTGGATAAACGCTTCCATCTGTACGCTCTATAGTTAGCACGCCACCCCCACCTGTTGCCCACGTCAGGGAGCGTACGCTGTTTATAATAGACAGGCTTATAGTTCTAGATGTTCCCAGTGTTAGATTGCTTAACGGTATTTCGACAAGAAGCCCCGTTTCGGTTCCGGTAGTTGTTATTGTACATGAGTCACAATCGGTTCCATTAGAAAAGTTGATAAGTACAGTGTTGCCGCTCATAGTCATAAATATTTGTCCTTCACCTACAACATTAAAGCTCTGATCTGTAACTTCTGCCTTATATGTCAAGCCACCCTCAAAGCCAGCGGGGTTAGCAATATTGGCAATAGCGTAACCGCCTTGATTGTCAATAATATTACTAACATTATCAGTTGCTAAATAGACTATCGACTGCCCAGCAGAGGCAAATTCGTTACTAACCCTTATAATATAATAGTTATTCTGTGCGCCCAAGCTATCAGCTATTCTGAATTTATCACCCACTGTAAATAGTGCCTCAAAGCTTTCATATATAGTAATACTTGTACTGTAACCAACAGCCACAGTTCCATCGACAAAAGCAGAAGCGTTAATTTCGAACCAGTCTATCTGCTGTTGCTGTGTTGTATTTTCCAAAGCCTTCAGCCGCTTATCCATGCCGCCTACGAGCTTTGCGTATTCATTATTAGCTGGGTTTAATGATATGTCCATTTTAGTTAAATTTAAGCTTTGGGGTAATGTACTCAACACCGTTTTCATCAACCCTAACATTAAGTTCCAAAACTTTCGCAGTGCCTTGGATCTGAAGTATCGACGGGAAATAGTTAGAGTCTGCTGAGTCATTACTCGTGCTAGTTTTAAAATCTACTTCAACTATATCACCAATTTGTAAATCTGAGTACGTGAACTTGCCCGCAGGGTTAAGGGTAATATTTACTAAGTTACGCTGTGCTTTAAGTCTATTATTAACTTCGTCGGCAGCACTTTGTAGATTTTCTGGTATACGGTAAGATGCGAATTTAAGCACCTGTTCACGCCTGGTAAACCCTAGCTGGGAGGCGCTATCAGTTGCTGTAACTGTAAATACCTGATCCCCAGTACCACCACCAAGGCCAGTTGTTGTGTTATACATTTCTCTAGCTGTAGATGTGCTAATAGACAATACCTGATCTGGGGTTATCTTTTTATTAATAATTGTACGGGTAAAAGACTTGCTTGCATTAAATCTAACCTCTGATAATAACCCATTTGTGTCCAGCACTGGCTGTAAATAGAAGTCAAAGTCTCCTATGTTATCACTCTGGTTAATGATTGCATCCCCAACATTTGCATATTCTAATGACTCATTGATTGTACTAATATTAGTACCAAGATCACCCTGGGTAATTCCTAGATCACCATTGGTTCTACTTTGCGCTGTGTTAATAAGGTCCCATGCAACTGCGCTAGCTGTAACATCTGTTTTCTGATAATTCTGCTCTGTTTGCCTGCCATTTAAATGATAGAAATATTCAAAGGACTCTACATTGATAGTGCCAAAGTTATCCTGCATATCAACGTCATATCCGCTCAGTGTGCCTAGCCACGCAGCACCGCCATTTCTTTTAACTAAAAAGTTGTTACGGTAGAGCTTGAAGTCATCCGGGTTAATGGACGGGTCGTTAACATTGAAGGTCATATATAGCTGTCCGTAGCCGTTTTCTTTTTTATAAAACTCTAACGACTGCATAGTGATGTAACTAGCGACCCTAGTAAATTCGCCGGTAGCTGGATTGATCCTATAGTTTTCTACTGTATATTCTGCCATTATAAAGCTCTGTAACCAAATGCATAACTAACCACCGCATTAGAAGCTGCATCGAAAGTGGACGCGCTAAATCTAATTGTATTATTGCCGGTTTGTAACAAGAATAAGTCTCCTAAAAGGTCTGAATATATGTTGGTGCTTCCGTTAAGTGTTACGGTAACTCCACTAGAGCCATAAGCAATAACTACTACGTCACCATTTACAAGCGTTCTATTGATCTGCGCTGATTTATTGGTTGTTGTATTCGTTAGGGTTGCGTTGGTAAGCGTCGCACTCGCATTGATAGTAATTGTTGGGTATATTTCTACTTCACCCGTGTTATCGATGGTTGCCTGACTACTACCACTCCCACCCATGATATCAAAGGGCAAAGTTACTGGGAGATCGAATCCTTCTACCTCTTCTAGTGTAAGCGTTACACTACTGCTGATCTGATCTAACCAATAGGAATCTTCTGCTCTGAGCATCACCTGGAACCTAGCGCGTGTGGTAAAACCACCCTCGTAGCGAATAAGCGGTTCTTGTATAACCTTAGCCGGTATTTTTCTTGTAGTAACAGCTGTATCCCATACAGAAACAACTAGATCACTTGTAGATTTATTATTGTAAGCGTCCATTAAACTTGCTTTGTTAGCAAAGAATTCGTCTGGAGTAGCGCCATGCACGATACCTTCTATTATCAAGGTCCGCATTGAATCTTTTCTAGAAAATACTCTCCCGCCGTCTCTACCAAGCAAGTTGGCTTCAGAAACCCTGTTATCTATACCGTTAAATCCATCACCGCCAGTAATGGTAAATTCCTGGCTTGTAGATGTCATAGTTAAACCATTGTATGCAATACTTACGCTCATATTTATGTATTCTTAATTAAAAAAGCTAATCTAGCCGCCATTTGTGATTCGTTCATACCACCGCCGTTATTGTTAACTGTTATATTAATCCCACTACCGCTACCGCCACCTTGACCCGGTCCTAGTGGTGTTACATTGACTTGCTCTCTACCACCTGGATTATCTCCTACCATGATAAGCTCAGGACCGTTTGTCATGTAGCTACCACCCTTTGCAAACTTCCTAACGGGCCCTGCAATCTGACCAGCATTTACAGCTGCATTATACGCTTCGTTTCCACGATCTTTTATCCGCTTTTGTGCATTAGCCGCTTCGTCGGCCTTACCTATAAGATTATTAATCTGAGCTATAGCGATATCCACTTCGTTCATGAACGGATAAATCACTGCGTATTTGACCCAGTTGAAAGCGCCTTCTATTGTTGTCTTTACAGCGTCGAATACCTTTGTAACAAATGTAGCTATTGGCTCAATTGCGGGCCAAATATGTTCTAATACAAATGTACCTATAGCTTCAAGTGCTGGTTTTGCTACATTATTCCACCCCCATTCTATTAGTCCAAAGAACAACTCAAAAGCCCCCTTAAATAGATTCATGATTGGCTTTACAACGTTCCAAAGCGTAGTAATCACCGTGCCGATCGCTTGGAAAGCAACGCCTAGTGCTGCAAGAATTGGTGGGAGTATTACACCAAGAATGTCTATAGCAACTTTAAGTATTGGTTCAGCTGTTTCAAAGGCAGTAACCAATACGTCTAGTATCACAGGGCCTACCTGGTTATACATAACATCCCAAATAGTTTTCAGGGCTTCAATAAATGGTGGCAAAACATTTCGTGCGGCTTCTTGTATAGGAACTAGCAATCCCCCCAATACCTGGGTTACTCGACCGATAGCTTCCCTACCTCTATCTATGTTGCGAGTTACATGTTCAGCCCATGTTTCAGCCAGATCTAATGCAACGCGCCTAAGTTCAATAATACCTTGTACTACCGGGTGATCTGCAGATAAACCGAATATACCTTCACTAAAGTCTCCGCTAATTAATGATTCAACAGTATCCCCTACTTCTTTGAATGCTTTTACGGCATTCTCACCGAACTGCATAATACTATCTTTGTTATCACTGAGTAGTGTTAGAAAATTTTGTGCTGAGTTTTTAATGCCATCAAATATGCCTGTATTGATTACAAAGTCTCTAGCCATTACCCCTAGCGTATCTGAAATATTACTTCTAATACCAGCTAGAGACTGAGATTGCGATTCCATAAGTCCTGCAAACTGCCCACCCTCAGACGTCATAGATGTAAAAGCTTTTTCTAGGTTGCTAAAACCTACTTGACCATCTTCTACTAATTTTCTTACTTCGCTTTCAGCAACTCCGAACTGCTCAGCAAGCTCTGCAATGATTGGAATACCACGACCAGTTAGCTGGTTGATGTCTTCTGCAAATAAGCGGCCTTGCACACGTGCTTTACCGTAAATCTCGGCAATATCGCCAACACTAACACCTATACCAGCAGAAACATCACCTAACTTAATAAGTGTTGGCACAGCATCATCTGCAGATATTCCAAAGGCTATTAGGGATTTGGTAGCTTTTTCGAGTTCTGGGAGTTCAAACGGGGTTTTGAGCGCGGCTTGTTGTATATCATTTAGTAGCTCTTTAGCAGCGGTGGCGTCCCCAAGCATCGTAGTAAACGATATCGTCAGCTGCTCTAGATTACTTGCAGCGTCTACGGCGCTTTTGAAGGCGAGCAAACCACCAACCTGAGCAAGTATCCCAGGTAAAGAGGTCATAGCGCTAAATAAGCCCTTAGCGGCGCTAGCTGCTAACTTAAAAGGGCTTGTCATACCTTTAGCCGCAGTACTAACACCCTTCAGAACGGATGTGGCCATATCCTTGGCTATAATTTTGATGTCGATTACATTTTCGTTCATGTGCTAAAGATTGCTTCTGCCTCTCGGACGTACGCATTTAACTTCTTGCGCTCTTCTTTGTCCTTAGTTTCCCTTAGGCGTTCTCTAGCACTCCTTAAGTTCTCAGCGGCTCTTATTGTGAAAACTACCTCTACTAATCTTGCAGGTTGTTTTAAAAAGTCTTCAAATGATATATAGCCTATCGCATCTACGTATCTAACCCATTCTACAACATTTTTTTCGTTTTGTTCGAGGCTATCAGGGGAATCTAAGACAATCGCGTCTCTAATAGCCTTTAGGCTTTTTTTTCGAGATTGCCCTGCAGTACATACACCATATCTTTTACAACAGCTGGAGGGAAGTTATCTATATCCGCTTTTTGTATTGGCCTAATTTTGCCGTCCGCTTCATCAAAGATTTCGCCACTAATAAAAGCGTCAGCACATACGCTATACATTTTATCCATTATAGACTCACTGCTGCTGATTGTTTTATCTACATCATCAGCGTCTAGAAGCTTTGTAAATTTGGCTAGGTCTTTACTAAACTTTCCTACTTGGTTCTTGTCTAATAATTTCAGCAAAATATAAGAATCATTAAATTCTTCACCGTATGCTTTAAGCTCAAATCTTGTTTTAAAATACATCGTTTTGGATATAAAAAATAAATACAAATAATGCGGGACGGAAGGCTAGAACAACCGCCCCGCACTATCTATAGTGCTCTAGCCTTTTTATTAAATTTAGTAGCTTTCGGTAGCGTTAACCACAACAACTTGCATTGGTGTATTACTTACACCTGCAGGTTTTAACGCTGTTAGATCAAAGTTCTCTCTAGTCAGTTCGTTTAGATCTGGTTCCTCTGTATAGCTTTCTATCTTAGCCCTTGGCACTGTGTAAACAATGCTTGGATTAGTACCGCTAACGGAACCTGTAACATCTCTATCCACGTCAGTTACATTGATTTCGATAGTTTTAGTAGTGCCATCTGTATTGTCGTCATAGTAGCCAATATCAGGCTTTAACCTAGCTACACTAAACATAAATTTGTCAGCAGTAAGCTCTAATGCTGCAAGTTCTGCAGATCCGAGACCGAACCTTGTATCATCTGAATTAATACCGAAGTCTAGATTAGCATTTAGCGTTAGAACAGAAGTAGCAGTTGCAGTTCCTGGCACATCATCATCTAAGTAGCTTACCATACGGCCTACAAATTCCTTAGGCTGTGTTACTGCGTTAGTTACCGTTGTAGCTACTGGATAAGAACCAATCGCGCCTGCAGAAACTCGCACGAAATCATTATCGTAAGTAAAATCTAGATTATCAAATAACACATTTTGCACGTAGTAGTCCTCTAAATTATCATCTTGTAAGAAAAGCGTATACCACGACTGAGTACCATTAGCGTAGCTTAATGTATGTTGATATACAGCACTTTCGCCTGTTACAGTAACGCTAGCGATCTCAAAGCGTTGTTTAAGTAGTAGAGGTACTTGGTCTTCGTCAATTTTAAATTCAAGTGGTACTTCCGAGAATCTAACTGTGTTTTCAATATCGTTTACTTGGTACGCGCTACCTAGTGCAGCTTCATTTAATACCTTTTGTACGGTCGCGTTAAATTGTGGAGCGTTTGTAAGCGGTAATACGAAAGTTGCAGATGGCGCTGGAGTGCTAAAGGTTGGCTGTGCAGCGATGCCCATTGTCCTAAGTCGGCCTATTCCATTCATGTTGTTTTAATTAATTTATTAAATAAGTTTCTAGCCTCATTCCCACTAACTGCATGTATAACATACTCTCTACCTTTATAATAAAAGGAAAAGCTTATCAGTGGTTTATTAGTTTTAGTTGTTTTATCTTGTTTCATATTTATAAATTCTGTGGTACCACATTTAGATATACGCCAAATATTACTTCTAAAAGTACAGCATAACCGCTTTTAGTTTTTACAGTGTCATACCTAACGTTTCTTATCCTGGTTTTAAATATCAGTATGTCATTAGTTAAACCCCAAGCCCTAAGATTAGAGGGCTCTTTTTGTACATAGTTAAGGATAGCGTCGGTCACGTTCATAAGCCTTGAATATTTTAAACTACCTTCCGCTTTGCTGTCAGTCTCTTCTAATACCTCAATAACTACAGCTCTAAAAGCATATTCCCTAGTAGTCTGCGTGTTACCAGCAGAACCGCCCTCTACGCTTTCTAGGTTACTATCAGGAACAATCAGACAGTCTAATGCTCCCATAGTTGAACCAGCATAGAACTTTTCTACATTATTAAACATTGTATTACCACCTTCAAAATCAAATGTTTTGAAGTCTGTTATTAGTTTATCGTGGATTAGTTGTCCTGTCATTTATTTTTAATTGCCCTGCTTGTAAGTAGTTTAACCTTACGCATGAATTTAAGCTCTACGTTTTCCTTAGCCCTTTTAGCTGCCTTATTAGGTCTAATACCACCAATACCAAAAGCTACGTCATTATTTCTAACACGTCCCGATGTGTACCCATAATCAGCGGCTCCCCTTAGTTTACCAGTACCTGTGTATAAGTACATCGGATAGTTTTCACCTCTATCTCTGGCTGTGCTTCTAACTACATATTCTAAAGGTGCTATCTTTTTAGATTCTATGCCTGCCTTAAAGTCCCCGATATTACCAGGTGCCTCTTTTACATATTCTGAAACAACAAGTTCAGTAGACGCCGCAATCGCCGCATCTACTAGCTGCCTAGTGGTGCCCGGCTTATCAAGTAGCTTACTTAAGCTGATTGTTGCCACGATCTCGCTCATTGCCTTACCACCCTAATATTTAAATAGCTGTCAGAACCATCTTCAAGATCTTCAAAATTTGCAACCCCAAGCGTACTATATGTATTAGAGCCAATAATTATGCTGTCTCCAACTGCTACATTATCGCTGTCATCAGCAACTAAATCAAACTCATTGCCTATATTATTTTCATTAAACAACTTAGCAACTTCTGTTACAGGGCGGATAACGCCTGAGAAGCTACTAACGGTAACTACTGAGTCGCTACTGGTAGGTGTAGCTGTGGTTTTTCTAGTATTGGTCGCTGTGATATTAAAGAATGTATGTATCGTGCTCATATTCTAACTCTTTTATAACGGTTCAAGATTGGCGCGTTTGCGGACAAATATGTTTTGGTTAAACCACCACCACCACTAACAATTAGTGAATTTTGTTCATTGCCGTAACTCACGCTAAAATCTTTTATTGTCTTAGATTTAACATTACCACTGCCAGAACTTGCAGCCGTATTATTATTGAATAGATTAGCAACGCCCATTTTTATAACCCCGCCAAGCGCGTTAGGTAGCGTACCTGTAGTATATCCAGCAACGTAAGTAACAGTAGGTTCGTCTAGTTGACTTGTAGTAGACAGCACACCATTTTCACTGTCAACCGAATAAGCTGTAGATGTTACTGTGATGTCCGCGCTAACAATGGATGTAATAGTAACAACTGGCACGTTGTCTAGAAACAACTTCGGCGATGGTTGTCTAGCGTCAAGTTGCGAATAACCAGTTTGATCAAAAGTAGACTGTAGATAATTAACAACTTCTGTATAGGTGTTTTGTGCGAGGTTTCGATCTAATACTGCATCTAGCTCTGATTCAACAATATCAATGTAAACACCTATCAACGCATCACTCGTAGTGCCAGTGATTTGCAAATATTCCTTAACTGATTCGAGAGTAACTAGGGCGGCCATTATTTTTGTTTAGTAACATAAGTAGCTAATTTAACTTTTTCTTTGTAGAGCGCTACTTCGTCTTTGTTTAATTTAATTAAAGAACCAGGCAAATAAGTTTTACCTTTGTATTCTATTGCTTTTATAACTTTGTATACCATCATTTTTGTTTTAGGGCGGGCTTTAAATCACCCGCCCTATTTTCTAACCTATAAAATCAAGCGCTAATTTAAGTAGCGATACGTGTTAGTCCTTCAACTAATACAACTTGATGTCCAATTCTTTGTCTTACTACTAACTCACGACCTGGCTGCCAGTTTAGGTTTCGACCTGAACGAGAGGTACCCATGTCATTAAGCTTCATAGTCAAGCCAGCTTTTCTACGTACCTTCAAGTGAGTCCTCAAATCACCGTATACAATGAACGGGTTAGAGGTTGTAGTTGCAGGTGTAGGTGCTTGGTTTGTCAATACTACAGGACGGCCTAACAGTGTCATCTTAGCTGGGTCGAATACTGAGATAGTATCGTTATCACCAGATGCAGCACGAATGTTTGCACGTAGTTTTTGTAGTGTTAGTGCGCTCATAATCCATGAACCGTTCTTATTAGTGTCTTGGAGGTGATCAATATTGATTGCGCTAAAGTAAGCGTTTTCAACATCGTTTGCATCAACTCCAGAGTAACCAGTAGTTGTAGTTGCAATAAGAATTTCGTTTGCGCCAGCTGTGTTGAAAATACCCTTAGTAATTACTCCGGATACTGTTACATCGCCATCTACAATACGAGCTTCAATCTTTTTAGCGAACTCTTCCGCATACTGTCTAGATAGGTTAGACATAATATCCACTTCTGTGTCTTCCATGAAGTCCAAAGTGATATCAGTAGATCCCATCAAGTCAGCAATAGCGATTTGTGGTTCTGAGAATGTAGGTTGTGAACCAGTAAGTCCTGTTCCATCTTCGTCTACAAACCAAGCTACAACACGAGTGTCTAACTCATTCATATTGAACACATGACCTGGGCGGTTGAATGTTTGTACATCTGCTAATGAAATAATTCCATCATAGCTATCAAATGTAGCTAGGATTTCTGTTTCGAAAACAGTAGGTACCAAGTATTCAGAACCTGCAGATCCGCCGATACTGATTGCTTTTTCGCGTTCAGACCAGCCAAGTGCTTTAGCACGTTCGTCGCTGTATTTAGTTGCAACCTCTTTATTGTCACCTTGTACAGCCTTAACAAACTCTACGGCTTCCTTTGCCTTTTGTGCTTTAGTTAATTCTATTTTGCCTTCTTCACTTTCTGAACCGTGGAAAGCAAAGTTCTTTTTGATAGAGTCGATTTTTTCGTCTACTTTCGCAGAGTATTCTTCGAACTTTTCTACCATTTCTTTTGTTAATTCTACAGATACTTCTGTAGTAGAAGCGGCGTCCGCTGCTTTTGCAGCTTCTTGTGCTTCTAATTCTTTATCGTTTGCCATATTAGTAATGATCTTTAAATTAAGTAATTTCTTTTAGTTTATCTTCTAGCGTTTGGAAAAATGAGTCTATCTGGGCCTTAGCGGCTTTGTTTGACACTTTACGTACTGTAGGGGCTTCCTGTGGCTCAGGGGCTTCCTGGGCTTGTTGGACGTGTTTATTAAGTGTATCATAAACGCCATTAATGTCTACTAGCAAGTCACCGTCCTTCTCATAGCCAATTGCAACGCAAAAAGCATCATCTAAAAACAACTTTGTAAATTCTTTGAACGGGTCTTTAATTTGCTGGAACCTAGCAAGGTTTTTGGCAATAGTTGTATCGTCTGCAATAGACTTATCTACAAATCTTGCACTCATATTAGCTCCTACTGTTACAAGTGAACCTTCAAATGGCTCCCACTCTTTAATCTCTCCAGTATTATTGTCATAATCATAAACAGCAAAGCCCATAGAAACATTGGTGAAGTATGGCTTGCCACCATCAACTCCTAAATAAAGTATTTTGGCATTGAGCCCGTTTGGTGTTGGTGCAAAGTCTGGATCTACAATCAACGCTTGTTTACCGTTTACCATACCGATCCTAGGATTCCTAAAAGCGCCAAGCCCGTTAGTTACAACGCTATCTCTAGAGTTATGCGAATCAATCATAGGGATTCCATTTTCTTTGATATGGTCTGGAAGCCGCATACCATCCATCAGAACAGTTTCACCATCACGGTCTACTTCTTGCACACTAAGCGCCACTTCCTTTTCGTTATCGTTAACACGAACAGATAAGCTTTTATATACCACAGGGGCTGAACCTCCGTGCTCTTTAAATTTTGCAAATTTTTCAGCTAGCGTTATTTCTTTTTCTTTAGACATGTTTAAGACTTAATAAATTATAATTAATCAGTTACTTCGGCGGTAATCCTACATCTGCAGTTGACTATGTTCTCAGCGCTAGCTCCCTTAGAGCCATCGCACGGGAAATCTAGTTGCTCACCACCAACTGTAAAGCTATCACCAATTGGCACAACTTGCCCATCTGCATTAGCATGTGCGCTTCTAGTATCTTTATCATGTAGTGAACGCCATTTTTTACCAACTATAAAAGGGTTGTCTTTATATGTATCTTCAAAGCCTAGGTTCCTAGCGTAAGTTGATTCTGTTCTAGCAATGGTTACCGCTCTAGCATAACTGATCCCTTCGTTTTTGTTAACCTTATATACATTTGTAAGCAGGTTATCTACCTCGACGCCTGTCGGGTCAGTTGGCGATATCAGCCCTCTTAGTGCCTTAAGTGCGTTACTCGACTGTGTAGCGTCAATAGTACCATTGGTGCGTAACTCATTAATGTTATCCAATATCTGCTTATATCTATTGCCTGTAGCAAATATAAATTCGCCAGCATCAAACTGCATGTCTGGTATGTAAACACCCAGGCTCTTAAGTAGTTCCATATTTTTAGATCCATCAACATAGCCGTTAAAAACATCTTGTATATCCGCTATAAGTTCGCTTTTATCAAAGCCCTTCTTGATACCTTCGGCTAATATAGTCCTTAGCTTTTTTGCTGTTACTTCTGTAAGCTCACCCGCAAAATAATTAATATGTTCGGCTAAAGTATCAGCAGCTGTGCCACTCAATGATTTATGCCTATGCTCAAGTGCCTTATTAGACTTTTTAGCAAATAACTTTTGCTTGATTTCTACGTTCGCTACATCATTTGAATTGCCGATAACACCGCCATATGTTTCCTTAAAGGTACTAATAGTATTTTGTTTTTGTATTTCTATATCAAATATTTTGCGCACGCTTGGCTTGTCGGTGGAGTTTAAATATTTAACAGTTTCTGAGAATTGCTCTCTAAATAGAACTTCTGCACTTTGGTGCATTAAACCTTCTTGGCTTTCTATTAGTCTTATGTTCTTTTCAAAGAATTCTGCATCTTCTTGTTTTTCAATTAGCGTGTTTAAAGCCTCAGAGAATTTGGCCGATTTGGTTTTAAGTTCTTTAATTTCCTGATCGGCCGCTTCTATACGTTCATTTTGAACTGCGTTATTGATATATTCATCACCCGCCGCACCCTCTATAGGTTCCATGCCTACATACTCAAGCACTTGGTTTCTAGTAAGCACGCCAATTTCCGCAAGCTCTTTGGCCTGGGATACAAGCTCTGTTTTATCTTGATCAACAACCGGGTAAAACCCAAAGTGCACATCGCCCTCCTTAGCTCTAGATGACCCGTATTTAGGTATTACTTGTTCGTTAAGCGCAGATTTTTCTTGCTGCATAAGCGGCTCTAGTGTATCTGATTGGAATAATCTTGCGGCTTCTTTACTATTTGAATTAGTAGCGCTTGGGAAAAATAAAGCTTCTGGAATACCAAAGCCGGCTAAGATGTCTTGTCTAAGCATTTTCATGCCAGCTACGTAGTCTAAATCTTTTTGGTTGGGGGCCAAATCTACAACATCAAGCTTACTTGATAATACACCTGTTCTGCCCGCGTTTCTAGGACCATTGTATTTATTTAATAGGCGCTCTTCTAGCTCTATTCTGTTTTTATCTGAAATGCCCTCAAAAATTAAAAACTTATCTACGTTGGAGCTATTACCTAGCTTATTCATGTTATATTGAGCTCCAGCAGCGTAGGCGTTTGTCCAGAAGTTTAATTCTTTAAATATACTTTGACCTTGGAACCAGTTCTTAGGATCGGTACGTCTGAAGTAAATAACATCGGCTGGATCTAGTTGTACTGTTTTCCCCCTTGCGTCTGTATATTGGTAGTAACTGGGCAGCCCATTGCTATCAGTTTTAATTTGCATCTTAGTTGGGTCTAGTGGGTAGAAGGCTACTTTATAACCTGGTCCTGGTTTTCTATCTATAAACCAATAAGCAGCACCCGTTATAAATTTATGCACCTCTTTTAATTTCCTAGCTTCCCATAGCGTCATGTACGGATTGAACGCCTGCAAATCATCCCACAGCTCATTATCAACCAATATCTTCTCTTCATTATCCGCCAAAAAAATATCACTCGAAGCTAATTTGTTAGATATATAATCTATCGCCTTAGACGAATACAGAATATATTGATCGAAGTAATTATCTTCTTGTGCTATTAAGTTGGTGAATGGGTTATTTGGTGTGAACTGTGTAACAGCAAACCCTGGCTCTTTAGTGGCTGTAGTAAACGCCGGCTCACTGCCAGCAGTCCTGAAAAGTCTATCGATAAGTCCCATATGTGGCGTTGTATTGATGTAATTAAGAAGTCTAGCATTTGTTTATTATACACATAATTACAACTTTTGGAACTTGCCCATTATAACCACGTTAGTTTGACCTCAGCTTGCTGTAGATATTTAGATGATACGTACCTACAAGCGTCCATTAAATGGTTAAAATCATCTATCGGCTCGTTTGTGGGCTGTTTAAATTTATCTAGACGATAAATATAATTGATAAGTTCTGTGGCCATGTTTTCGTCACCTTCCACATAGTGCACTTTCTTAGAGTTAAGAAGATCTATCCCAGCCCTAACTGAATCAGCTCCCTTGTTCGCGCCTTCAACATCCAAGCCCAAACGGATCAACTCTTCAATTGACTTAGGTTCTGCCGAGTCCGCGATAATTCTATTTTCAATGTCTAGGGTTTGGATTTCCTTGGCAATATCTGGATTGGTCAGACCTGGTTTATATAAGTACTCTTTGAAATAAACATTATCATTGTGATACTTCATGCCGACCAAGGCTGTAGGGTGGTTACTAAACCCAAAGTCTAAGCCAAAGTATTCGTTATAGTCTAAGGCCTCATACTCTGAGCGGCTGATAGCCTTCCAGTCTTTAAATACACGGCCTTTCTTACCTTCCGATACAAGCCCCTTAATCATGGTGTAATAATACTCTGGATTTTTATCTTTGAAGGATTCAAACGTGTTAATTGAGGATTCAGTCAGGTTCGCTATATTATTCTCATAAGTAGCATATATGTATTCTGTATCACTTAGTTGCTTTGGCTGCGCGTGGAAGTAACCCTCGTGTTCTGATTCTATTAGATTGAACCAGCGTTTGATAATCCAGTGTTTAGCTTCTGGCATATTAAACATGAGTATGATTATATTATTACCCAGCTTTGTTCTAATTGAAGCGTCCAAATTATCGAAATCCTCTTCTAGCACTTCGTCTGCCTCCTCTATAATTATACAGTTATAACCAGCTAATGATTTAAGCTTGGCAATATTTTGAGATGTGGATTTTTTAAAGCCTTTACCGTCTACAACGTTACCTTGATATTCATAATGCATCGCCTGGTCGCTTGTTACTTCTGGCAAGTCTGTGAGGTCTAACTTATCTTTGAATTCCTGCCATATAGAAGATCTAACATCACCTAGGATATAGCGCATTAATGCAACTCTGGAATATGGGGAATGCTTAGTATCTAAAAGTACCTTTTGAGCCGCTGCGTAAGATCTGCCACCACCACGACCACCATATAAAAGTACATAACGTTTGTCTGTAAAAAATAGGGGCTTATATGGTTTAAGAACTTTCAGTTCCATCAACGAAAGTAACCTTAGAATCTGTTTTAATAATACCTGAATGCTGTGTTTCTTGCCTTAGTGCATAATTCTCTTTTCTACGTCTCTCTAACCACCACTTAGCACTGTCTTTATCCCCATCTTCTAGGGTGTCCATGATAACCTTTTTAGCTAGATTGCTCATGTGTTGCTGGGCTATTACCATCTCTTCAGCGAAATCATCGGATTCCTTTACCCACCTATAATAAGTGTCCGGATTAATTCTGGCATAGGTGCAGGCCTCCATAACTGTGAAATCTCGCATCAACCCATACTTGAGATCCGAGATAACTTTGTCAGTGCAACCGTAGTTTTTCTTTTGAAGTTGTTTAATTGTAAGGGATTTTGCCTTGTCTGCCATAATTTAATCTACTTATACTCCTCTCCCCTACTCTCTTCTACTTACCCCCTAAAACCGGCCATTTTGGGCTTTTCAGTAGGGTAGGGTAGTGGTTAAATAAATGAACAAATATTTATATCAAATTAGTATTTTATTAACCTTCTCTTCTATCGCTTATATGTATTTTTTTTGTTAGTTCAGAGCGGCCAATTGTTAAGTTAGCTAACTTCAGAAGTTGAAAACTGCGATCTTGTCTAAGTTTTTATCTAAATTCTATAAGTCCTGTGCCTGAATGGTGACCAACGTTTGTAAGATCTGTTTTTTTAGATTCAACCTTATGCCAGAAATTTTTCATGCCTAAGTTATGATGTATATCATCCCACAGGGTAATACCGCTATAGTGTTTCTGTAGCAGTATATCATAGAAATCCTGTTCTTGAATTCCATCGTGGGGGTCAATGTCTATAAGTATTAGGTCGCTTTGTAAAATATCATCTAGGTGATCAAAGCAGTTACCTTGTACAAAAATAATGCTATCTTTTTCTACTATATTTTTACTTAGATCAATGTCGTAGGAAGTAACTTGCACATCCGGGTTGTAGCTAAGTGCTAGTGCTGAAAGGCCTTGCAGTGTGCCAAGGTCGGCTACTTTAGCTCCCGCCTTAAGCCTACTTGAAAAAAAGGAGTACAAAGTGTATGGCTCTAGCCCTGGTTGATCTACGAAATTAGACACGTGTGCTTTAATATGTGACTCTAGTGTTGTTATGTCTATTTGATCTAAATTAATGATTTCCATGATTGTGGTAATCCTTTTGTAATTTCTAAATTAAAGTTGGGTTTGGTGTAGGGTTTAATGTCCTGTATTTGTGCCCAGCGCCACATGGTATCTAAGCCATCTTTAAGCGGTGTGTTACCAAGCGTTGTTACATCATTGATTAATCTATGGTCTGGTATTGTGTGCTTAACCTCGTGTCGCTCTTCCACATATTCTACCTTCTCCAGATTAAGCAATCTAACTAGATCACTAATTGTGTAAGTGTCATCGCTTCCAATATTAAATGTTTTGTTTAACATATCTATGTTCGTTATCGATTCACAAATAGCAGGTACGATGTCTCCCACATAGGTAAATGATCTGGTTTGCATCCCATCGCCAAAGACTGTTACAGACTCTCCTAGTAACTTACGTCGCATAAAGATACCTACAACGTTTCTGAATGGGTCGTTTAAGTTTTGGCGCTCTCCATACACGTTGTGTGGCCTAAAGATTGTATAGTTAAGTCCGAACTGCTTGTTAGCCGCGAATAAATCCATTTCTGTAGCAAGCTTAGAGATACCGTAGGGGTCAATAGGCTTTTCAAAGCCCCAGCCCTCTATCATGCTTTCTTCTCCGTATACCGCAATAGAGCTTAGGAATGTGAAGTGCTTGACCTTGTATTTAATACTCGAGTTTATTAAGTTAATGCTACCAATTAAGTTGGTCTCGTAGTTGAATTTGCGAATAAACGGGCTAAGCCCTTCTGCTGCATATGCCGCGGCGTGAAATACATAATCAAAGTTATGCTCTGCAAATATACTATCAATGGCTACCGCATCTGTAATACTAGCCATGTGATTATCAACACCATGTACTATATTCGCTGTGCCGCCGCTTAAGTCGTCAATAGTTATAACGTCATGACCTAACACAGTTAGCTCCAGGGCTATGTGAGATCCTATGAAGCCGACACCACCAGTTACTAGTATCTTAGACATTGTTATATACAGTTAAGAAATTAATATATGTGCTGCTAGATAGGAACTCATTATATGCGTCTTGGTCGTGAGTAAATACATCCTCATTGTTGGCTATTTGGTATGTATTATCCATGCGCGATCTGTTAGACATGTAATGTAAATGCTCCCACAATACGTTGTCCATATACTTAATACTGTTAGTTTCGCGCCCAACATGAGTCCAGAAATTGTCTATAAACATATGCTTACAAACAGGTAGTGCAAAAAACCCTACCGCCCTTATAACATCCGCCCTTATAACCCAGTGATTAGCAATCGTGCCGTTATGTAGCTTATCTGCACAATGTATAATCTTTAAAGTTGGATCTGCCGCAAAAGCTTCGTCAATAAGTACATCAAACCCCGGTGTATGGATCACGACATCGTCACCTAAGAAAGCAAGATATTTGAAGTCGGCTTTTATCGCCCACTTAGCGCCAAAGTTTAGTTTTTCAACTAAGTTGTAGTTTTGAGGGCATTTAAGGTAACCGATATCTGGATACTCTTTAGCTTCTACACGGTCTAAGATAGGCATTAAAGACGAATAGTTTTTTGTAGACGTAGCTTTAAAACTATCATTTAATCGTTGCAGATTATCTGGTCTGCCCTTTGTGGGTGTTAGTATTATAAGCTTACTCATTAAAGGCAAATTTGACATAGGGTTCCACTTGAATAAATTGATACTGTGGCCTAAAAGGGCATTTAAAATCAAAATCATGACTAAACTCGTTTTCTACCATGCCTATCCAGTTAAAGTTGTCTGCATTATGACCCCAGCTGTTAACCTTCCTAAGTAGCATATCCTTAGTACCGGCCCATGAGTAGTGATGTCCTAGCGGTCTACCTTTGTATCCTTCCATGTAATTCCATCTATTAGAAAAACCTTCCCTTTCTCTCTCTGAATACCAGTTAATTAGCGGGCTAGTCGCTGTTTGCATAGATAAGAATACAGCCCCTTCCTCTACCTGCTTTGCTCTATAACAAGTATCTCTGTAATACCAAAAGTGCGCTAGCTTGTAATCTTCTGTAGGTTCTGCAATCTCTAACATCCAACTAGCGACCTTTTGACCTTCTAGTATTTCATCCGAATCTATAAAGAACACCCCATCTATATCTTTGTTCTGGATCGCGTCAAACCCCGCTTTACGTCCTTCATTATGATAATGTCTAGATGAATGCCCTGGGCTATACTTAAGCTTTATATGATTAACACCTTCAAGCTTTAACAATTCGGTATCTACTTGACCATCAAAAAAATGGTCATAACTTACAACGATAACCTCAGCTGCTACCTTTTTAGCTTCATCTATACACCGAGCAATAAATGGGTTGTGGTAACTAGAATATGATATTACTGCAGCAGCTTGCATCATTTTCATTTAGTTAAGAAATTAATATCTTGTGGCAAGTGTGGCGGCACAAATCCCCACATTTCCTTAAACTTTTCTAAGTTGCGCTGCATATATTCTGGGTACTGTGTTTTCGAATCAGTCCCATGCTTAACGGTGCCCTGAGTTACGTGGTGATAAGTGATATTAGCAAACTGCATAGGCTTAAACCTGAACTTTTTTAGGCGCTCTAACATGTCGTTGTCCTCAAAATAACAGGGAAGGTATTCCTCACTAAAACCACCCACTTTTTCAAAAGCATCTTTATGTATCGCAAAGAAACTAAAACTACCATCGCCGTGGTTTAGAAGCCGCGGTTCAACTGAAATAGGCTTATTTTCACCGAACCTGTGCGGTGTCGCACCAACTACACCAATTGATGGATCTTGCTCTAACGCGTGTTGGATAAATACTAAAGCTCCAGGTTCAGGCGCTACTATATCTAAATTAGAAACAAAAGCTATATTTTGAGTTTTAAATATTTCCCTAATCCCTATATTCCAAGCTCTACCAAGGCAGTTGATATCATTCTCGATATAGTTAATACCTTCTGGGTACTGTGCACCCTCCAATCTTTTATTGACAACGGCTGTTATCTCCGACCCTTCTGGAAAACTTTTAAGGGTGTTAACCATCATATTAAAATGAGCTTCTGTTTCGTGATAAATTACAACTAAGAAGTTCATGATAAACGCTCCCAATCAATTATAGGTGCTAGAAAAGCTGTCTCCCCATGCGTAGCAAACCCAGGAATAGGGGTTGCAAGTCTTCTGCCCATTTTGCCGGTTAAATAGCTAAATATTAGGTGGTCTGGAGGGTTACCTGTAGTAACTGCTTGAGTGAAAACATCTTCGTCAAATACTAGAGTGGATGCCTTCGCAGCGAATGTCATTGTAGTAGATGGCACAAATTGCCAGTGAGAGCTTTCAGTCACAAATAACCTTGTTGGGTTACCTCCGTATTTATCTGGATGGTCATACAAACTTACATAATCAACCCTATTTAAACCCTCTTTAATAATGCTTATAAAACCCGGCCTGTGTAAGTAGTCATCTTCTACAAAATAAACAATGTCGTCAGCTGCAAGATCTAGTGCATAATTATAAACCTCTAAGAACGTTTCTGAATTACCGTGTGCTTTAGTCTCTATGTATTCCACAGGTAGTTCACATATCCATTCAGCTGTTCCAGCCTTTAAGTTATCGCCAAAAACAACTATACGTGCCTCTCCGTTAGTGTGCTTAACTAAATTTTCCAAGCACGATTTGTTGTTAATCCATGCTGGTTTAATCTTATTTTTATTCTTAGCACCCTTTTCAGCAATTCTATACAGAATAGTTACACTAGAATCTCTCGCCATTGGTTAGCTATAACATCTAGGTTTAAATTATCCTTAACCCACTTAGCACCTAAGTTAGCTTTTTCTTGTGCCTCATCGTAGTTTTCTCTGACATATGTGATCTTTTCCTTAACTGCATCTGTATTGACTAAAGGCCACATACAGGTATTTCCGTTGTGGTGGAATGCCATTTCAGCTGTGGGAATTAAATACCCAAAGTCTTGAACTAGCTCAGTAAAACTTGTGTTGTGCGGCGCTATGATTGGCGTTTTGGTAAGCATCGCTTCAACTGTTGTAAAACCAAAACCCTCTCCAGTAGATACTGTTAAGAACAAATCCATAGACCTGTATATTTTATTTAAATCATCAGGTGATACACCGTCAGTTTCTGGTACTGACTCTGGCAAAAAGAATAATGACTGAGGTCTAATCTGACTTTCTTTTGCAACGTTATATAAATTCAACCCCTCGTATGTTGTAGACCCACCATGGATATAACCCTTAACACCTTCATTATCTCTAAAATATTCTGACAATATTCTTACAAGTCTAGGAGTGTCTTTCCTAGCAAAAGATCTGTTCACACTACCGATCAAAAAGTCTGTTTTATCTACGCCCTTGAATGTTTTACTCCTAAAGTTTTCGATATGTTTCTTCTTTATTTCTGGGAACTCTGAGGCGTCGATTGGATGATATATCTGCTTGATTGGAAGCCTTGGGTTTTGCTCTTTAATTTTACCCTGGCCGAATTTAGTGATACAAACGTTAACGTCTGGGTACCTAAAACTAGAAGCCTCGCCCATCTTATAATCTTCTCTGTCTATCGGAAAGTAATTAATCCATTTGAAGTTACCGCTAAATTGTGCTTGCTTTAAACCTTCTAATATTGAATCAACAACCTTGTCATAGTCCATAGAGGTTATTACATAATCAGGCTTTAATTGATCTATTACTGAAGGTACTATTTCTAGTCCTAGCTGATCTTTTGTATATGTCTTAGGGGATAAAATCTGAAACTTAGCTTCAAAATCATCTGGTGAGAATATTGGAGTATGTACACCGTTTCTGACATGAAACTCTGGATGGTGGGCGCCCCAGACTGTCCATTCAAATTCTGGTAACATCTTTAAAAAATACTTACTCATTCTCCCGAGGCCAGTTGTAGCGTATGGGGAATCAGAAACTAGCAATATCTTTTTCATTAATTTTTGAAGTTAATTAAATTGTGACCTAGTATATCAAAAGCCGCGTCAAAATATAAGTACCAATGCGAATATTATAAGTATAGTAACACTTATCCAAGCCCCAAAGCACCCGAAACTAACTACACCATTCATGGCTTTTTGCCTGCCACTTATCGAAGCTATTACTTCCAGCATATAAATTTCGCTTGGTCTCATATCATGAACTAGTTTTTGATCGAGGCCCATTTTTTGAATGTCTTTCTTTAAAGCATTTTTAAGTACATCGACCAGTTCATTTTTATCATTCATTTCTCGTCGTTTACAATAAACATTAAAGCTGCGATCGACCCCGGGATCCATCCACATAAGGTTAACAAGCCAACTAAGAACATAGCCTCACAACCTTTGTTAGCTACTGCGAAGGGTGGGAATATAACGACCCAAAATAATTGTGAACATGTCATGATTTATTTGTTTAAAATATATTTAAAGTCTTTCCCAACCTTAGCCCGATATTGGTAGGGGTAAGGCATCAACATGAGGTTGTATACCCATTTGGCTATCAACGGCAGTTGTTGGTACATTCTAGCTCGATTTTTGGGGGTGTCTATGTATCTGTTCATGATAGGTTTGCAGTGTTCATCTTCTGAACCTCTAAATAAGGATCTTCTGTGTGCAAAATTCCAGTCTCTCCACTAGGTGGTGTGTAACTACCAGCGTCAGCAAGTAGCCCATCCTCGTAAATTGCATAAACATATCTACGCTTCCCAGTTTTTCGCATCTCAACGATGTATTCTGGATACGCTCTACAGGCATAACCGTCATTTAGCATACCTTCCATGGTTGTCATGTTGGATAATCTAACTTTAGTGAGTATTTCTATGTGCATAACTTGTTGTGTAATAATTAACTACACTAGTGTACTATGTTGGTTTAGCGGTGTCAAGTGTTTGTGAAGAATTTTCGCCTTGTATCGTCTATAAGCAATTCAGTAAAGACTTTGGACACCATAGACCAATATTTAAGTGCTTCTGTATTATTTAAGATAAGCGCAAAATCTGCCATCCTGCCAACATAGTCGTTGAACAGTTCTAATTCGCTTAAGCTTGCCTCCCCATTGTACAATTTATTTAAAATTGTCTCTTCGTATGATCCAGATTTCACTGTTCTCTAAGTTGATAACCAGGTAAAATATCAAAGCTAATGCCGCCAAGCTCACCGTCGCGCGCCTTTGTTATTAGCGCAGTCAAAATTGGTTCCAGCGTTCCGTCTTCGTTTTTTTTACGCTGAATCCATATGGCGTTATGAGCCGCGTTGTTTAATTCTTTTGCAAAGTCATAGGGGGTTTGGTTTGTAGTATACGCGTCTGCATCTAAAACACCGTTCTTAACCTGAGAAGCCACGACCATCGGTATCCCGCTAGACATGGCAAATTCTTTCAGCTTGGCGCCAATAAGTGGCATAGTGTCTTTCTTTGAATACTCATCACCAACTGACAGTTCCTGCACATAGTCGATCATGATTAGATCTGGTTTCTTTTTAGACGTGAGCTCCACGATTTGCTCAAGAGAAGACACAGAACATACAGCTAGACGGTTTGTGAGGCTCAGATACTCCATAAAGCCATCTGAAACTTGTTGCTTATACCTTGTCGGGTTATTCTCAAATTGTAGCTTGTAGACCCCTCCTAGCATCATCCCGTGGCGTATAGCATATGACTTGACTGTCAACTCTGTAGAAAAAATAATTACACGAGCACCGTTTTGCACATAGTTGTTAGCCAAATTCTGCAGAAAAAACGTTTTACCAACACCGCTTTTGCCACCAATTAGCCATATATGACTTGGCTCAATCTTGCCTATAGTTTTGTCTAGCAAATTAAAGCCGCTACTGATTCCAGGAGATGTGCCAGTTAGCACCTGCTCTTGGTATTGTTTTAAATCTGCGGCGAGCTTGTCTGTGTATGCCATTTAATTAAGTTTCCTAAAAGCAGGCGCTTTTTGCGGCGCAAAGTCGTCCTCCCACCTTCCGTCTGCTAACCAAGTAGCGGGGTGGGGGATAAATCTCAACTCAGTCTTGTCTCGACTCCACGAGCTGTTTGCACGTGACAAACCGTCGAGAATAGAAGTAGCAGGAATCTTTTGCTTCCTTATAAGGGAAGTAAACAACTTACGTGACTTCTCTTTTCCTATCTTACGTGGATACTGTTCCCAAAATTTTTGAAAATGGTCATTAGTAACTTTATTAGTATTATCTATATTAGTATGGTCTACCGGCATAGATAGGGGGGTATCTACCGGCATAGATAGGCCTATCGATGAGCGTAGATAGGTCTGTCTACCGTCATAGATAGGTTCGAACGTTTCTATTGACTTGCGACCTTTGATTGGCTGGCCTTCCTCGTAGTGTCTTTTAATCAAACCTCGACCTTCCAGCTTATTAAGTACAGATTGCACTCCTGATTCAGTGAGCCCAACACTGCGGGCTATAAAATCATTGCTACCGTAAAATGATTTAGCGTTAGTATTAAATGTGTGCAGTAAAGAGTATATGAGTTTTTCATTAGGCGTTAGAATTCTACTTTCCATGACCCACGTAGGCATCACACTGAATCTAGATGAGTCACTTGCGGTTTCTTTACCTTCAATAGTTGTTATTCTGAGGCTGTCCTGGTACTCCTGGATAATGGTAATGTTCATAAACTTAAGATAATAGGTAATACGCCCTAAGCGAGAAGGGCGCGCCGACAAAGGAGTTCCCTCCCCGCTTAGGATTTACTATTTTTAAGTGAAAATTTTGTGTCGACGCATTTCATTACATCCAATATACATGTTTCTAATATCGCAGTCAAACACCACTAGACGGGGGCGGTTTCCCGCCCCTATAGTTAATTATCCACAAACAAATTTAAGCTTTGACACATAAGAATGTTGAAGACGTCTAGGTACTACATACAATGTCGTACAGGAATATTTTACAGGAAGTTTACAGAATTTTATACTTGACAATGTTTTAGTGGTGTACTACACTAATGTAGTTAATTATTACATACACAACAAATGCAAAGCTTAATTAAAGTTTCCGAGATCGATGGGATCACAAAAGTTATAGCTCCGGTAGAAAACTTCTGCGAGCTGGCTCAGTATATGACTCTTAAATTTGGTTGTAACTGGAATAATTTATTCTGGCAAGATGAAGAGTTAGAAGAAGAAGAGGGTATAATGTGCTTTGAATCAAAGCTTACTGCACTATCTAGTAAACTTGAATTATTAAACTACTAAAAATGGCCAAAACAGAACAAACAATCTTAGAAAAATTATCTGCACCAATGCCGTTTCAATGGCGTGTACAGAGCGCAAAAGAATACGGCGCCACCTGTGTAGCTTACATCGATTCTAGACAGGTTACAGATCGATTAAATGAGGTGCTTGGTTTAGCTTGGGAGAGTGATTTTAAAGAAGTATCTGGAACGGTCTACGGAGGTATTGGAGTCGAAGTTGAAGGTCGTATGGTCTGGAAGTGGGACGCTGGATCTGAATCTGAAGTTGAAGCTGAAAAAGGGCAAGCTAGCGACGCTTTCAAACGCGCCGCAGTTAAGTGGGGAGTTGGTAGATTCTTATATGAGCAGCCAATAGTTAAACTAAAGACTAAGAAGCACACGAATGGCAAATAC
>Ga0326597_10001434_pt1 | contig 38714 bp, 43 predicted proteins | sample RVTome_12_FD_203789 | JGI IMG/M metagenome (GOLD analysis project Ga0326597, IMG submission 203789) | Soil microbial communities from uranium-contaminated site in the Upper Colorado River Basin, Wyoming, United States - RVT100D185 | ecosystem: Environmental > Terrestrial > Soil > Contaminated >... | reverse complement strand
CGCCTGGGCGACCTCGAGATCGTGGAGGCGGTGCCGCAGCGGGTCCTGTTCGCGCTCACCCTCGGTACCGGGATCGTGGGTGGGCTGCTGCTGTCGTGGGGAACGGGCGACTGGTGGCGCAGCGCGCTGCTCGCGTCGGCGCCGCCGCAGTTCGGCATCACCGACGAGATTCTGCATCACGATTTCGGCTACTACGTCGCCGTGCTGCCGTGGCAGTCCACCCTCCAGGCGCACGCGCTGGCGTGGACGGCGGGCGCCGCGACGGTGGTGGCGCTGCTCTACGGCGCGATCGGCTCGTTGCGCATCCGCCAGGGCCGACTCCACGCGAGCAACCACGCGCGCGCGCACCTCGCCGTCGTGCTCGCCTGTCTCGCGCTCGCTATCGCGTGGGGTGCAGCGCTCGATCCGGCGGAGGTCGTGGGGGGCGTCCACGGCGCGGTCGACCGGGCGGCCCTCGACGTGCGGCTCCCCGCCGCGGGGTTCGTCGCCGCCGTGGGCGTGGCGACCGCGATCGCGAGCCTCGTATGGGGCTGGCGCGACCATCCGAATCTCGTGCTCGGGGGCTGGGCGGCCCTGCTGCTCGCGGTGGCGGGATGCTACGTGATCGTCCCGGGCATCGTGCGGGCATCGCGCACCTCGGACGAGACCTTGCTCCTCCGGCGCCAAGCCGCAGTCGAGAGGATCGCGTTCGGGCTGGCGCCGATCGACGCCGGGCCGCCACCGGCATTCCCCTCGGTCGAGGCTGCCGTCCGAGGGCTACCGCTATGGGATGCCGGGCGCGTCGGCATGATCGTGGGGGCGCCCGCGAACGCCGTCGGACTCTCGACGCCCCCGGTCCCCCCCGGGTGGATCGCCGTGCCGCTCACCCCACCCGCTGCCCCCCGCGTCGCCCTCGAAATCGACACCGGCCTCGCCGTCCTGCCCGCGCCCCTGCGGCCCGCAGACACGGTAGCGTGGTTCGGGCCGGGGGCAGGGGAGTTCGCCGTGGCGTCGCCCGACACCTGGCCGGCGCTCGAGGGCGCGGGGATCGCGCTGCGCGGCTCGCTGCGCCGCGCCGCGCTCGCGTGGGCGCTCCAGGGCCCAGAGCTCGCGCGAGCCGAGACGGACGGCCTGGTACTGGTGTGGCGGCGCGACGTCGCCGACCGGCTGGGCCGGCTGGCGCCCTTCGCGAGCTTCGGGGAGCCGACGCCCGCGCTCGCCGACAGCGCGCTCTGGTGGCTGAGCTGGGGGTATGTGACGAGCGAGGTGTTCCCGCTCGCGCGCTCCCTGCCGTGGCGCGCTCGGCCGGTGCGCTACGCACGCGCCGGCCTGGTCGGGGCCGTGCACGCGGCGACCGGGGAGACGCACGTCTGGCTCGCCCCCGGCTACGACTCCCTGACCGCCGCGTGGGCGCGCCACTTCGGCGCCCTCATCGAGCCGCCGCAGCGGATCCCCGCCGCGCTGCGGGCCCAGCTCGTGTATCCTCCCGAGCTGTTCCGGCTCGCCATGCTGCAGCTCGCGCGCGCCAAGGTGGCCGGCGATTCCGCTGCGTGGACGCCGCGGCCGCGGGACCCGTTTCATGTGGCGCACCAGGGCCTGTGGATCGCCGTCGGGTTCGAGGCGGGGACGCCCGCCCGGTTCGTCGCGCTGCTCGCGGGGACCGTGGGGCCGGCGGGTCCGTCGCTGCGGCTGTGGCGGCCCGGTCCTCGCGCGCGGCCGCCGCCCGAGCTGGTCGGCTCGTCGGAGACGAGCCCCGGCGACCTGCGGATCTGGCTCGCCGGCGACGCGATCGTCACGTTGCAGGCGCAGTTCGTTCAGTCGGCGGCAGCGGCGCCGCGCGGCATCGCCCAGGTCTATGTGACCCTCGGCGACCGCAGCGGCAACGGTCCGACGCGCACGGCCGCCCTGCGGGCGCTCGTGACGGGGGAGAGCCGGGCGGCAGCCGACACGAGCCTCGCTGGTCGCTGGGAGCGCGCGCGCCACCTCGCCGCCCGAGCTGATGCCGCCCTGGCGGGCGGCGATCTCGAGGGTTTCGGGCGCCTGTATCGAGAACTCGTGGGGCTGCTTGCTCCCGCCCCGCGGCCCCGCTAGGTTGCGCCGCCGTGCCTCCCCCACCCCCGTCACCGTCCGGGACCATCGTCGTCGCGCTGGGTGGAAACGCCGTCGCCCCGCAGGGCGAGCGGCCGACGATCAGCAACCAGTTCCGCCACACGCGGACGAGCCTGGCGCCGCTCGTGGACCTGGCGCGGGCCGGGTGGCATATCGCGCTGGTGCACGGCAACGGCCCCCAGGTGGGGGACGAGCTGGCCCGCAACGAGATCGCCGGCGACCAGGTGGAGCCGCTCCCGCTCGGCGTGCTGGTGGCGGGGACGGCGGGGTGGATGGGCTACATGATCCAGCAGTCGCTGCAAAACGTGCTGGCCCGCGGCGGCGTGCAGCGCTCGGTGGTCACGCTCATCACGCAAACGCTGTGCGACGCCGACGACCCGACCCTCCGCACGCCGTCCAAGCCGATCGGCCACGCGCTCGACGCCGTGCGCGTGGCGCGGCTCCAGGCGCGCGGCGTCCCGGTGCGCGAGGAGAAGCCCGGGCAGTGGCGGCGCCTCGCGCCCAGCCCGCGGCCGGTGGGCATCGTGGAACGCGACATGGTGCGCCACCTGGTGGCGGCGGGGCACATCGTGGTCGCCTGCGGCGGCGGCGGCCCGCCGGTCTTTGCGGACCCCAGCCTCGGCCTCGAGGGGATCGACGCCGTCGCCGATAAGGACCGCGTGGCGGCCATTCTCGGCCGGGAGATCGAGGCCAGCGTGCTGCTGATTCTCACGAACGTAGACGCGGTGTACCGCGGCTACGGGACGCCGCGCCAGGAAGCGATCCGGCGTCTCTCGCTCGCGCAGGCGGATCACCTGTTGGCGGGCATGGAGCTCGGGACGGGGAGCATGCGGCCCAAGGTCGAGGCGGCCGCGGATTTCGTGCGCGCCGGCGGCGAACGGGCGATCATCGCCGAGCTGGCCCAGGGCCTCGCGGCGCTGCAGGGCGAGGCGGGCACGACCATCACGAAGGAGCAGCGGTGAATCTGCACGAGTACCAGGCGCGAGATATCCTGCGGCGGCATGGCATCCCCGTTCCGCCGGGCGACGTCGCGTCGACGCCGGCCGAGGCCAGGGCGATCGCCGAGCGGCTGCGAGGGAAGGTCGTCGTCAAGGCGCAGGTGCACGCCGGCGGGCGGGGCAAGGCGGGCGGCGTGAAGCTGGCCAAGACCGCGGCCGAGGCCGAGGCCCACGCGCGCGCGATCCTCGGCATGACGATCAAGGGCCTGACGGTGCACAAGGTCCTGGTGGCGCCGGCGGCGGAGATCGCGTCGGAGAGCTACGTCGGGATCATCGTGGACCGGGCGTCGCAGCGGCCCGTCCTGATGGTGAGCCCCGCGGGCGGCATCGACATCGAGGAAGTGGCCGCCAAGACGCCCGAGAAGATCCACCGCCTCGCCGTGGATCCCCGCTACGGCCTGCTGCCGCACCAGGCGCTCGCCCTTGGGTTCACGTTGTATCAGGACGTGGCGCCGGCGCGCGCCGCCGCCGACATCATGCAGAGGTTGTACGCCGCCGTGTATGCCGTGGGCGCCTCGCTCGTCGAGATCAACCCGCTCGTGACCACGCCGGAGGGGCAGGTCCAGGCGCTCGACGCGAAGATCGTCGTGGACGATAACGAGCTCGACCGCCGGCCCGAGATCGCCGCGCTGCGCGACGCATCGGCCGACGAGCCGTCCGAGGTCGCGGCGCGCGAGGCGGGGCTCACGTTCATCAAGCTGGACGGCAGTGTGGGTTGCTGCGTCAACGGCGCCGGCCTCGCGATGGCCACGATGGATCTGGTGAAATTCTACGGCGGCTCCCCGGCCAATTTCCTGGACATCGGCGGCAGCTCGAACCCGCAGAAGGTGGTGAGCGCCCTGCGGATCATCACTTCCGACGCCAACGTGCGCGCGATCCTATTCAACATCTTCGGCGGGATCACCCGCTGCGACGATGTCGCCAACGGCATCGTCCGGGCGACCCGGGAGTTCCCGCTCCAGGTGCCGATCGTGATCCGGCTGACCGGCACCAACGAGCGCGAAGCGGTGGAGATCCTCACCAAGGCCGGGTTCTCGGCGCTCACCGACATGGACGAAGCCGTGAAGCAGGCGGTGGCCCTCACATGAGCGCCTTCATCGATCAGGCCACCCGGCTCGTGGTGCAGGGGATCACCGGCCGCGACGGCTCGTTCCACACGAAGCAGATGATCGCCTACGGCACGCAGGTCGTGGCCGGCGTGACACCGGGGAAGGGCGGGCAGCGGTTCGAGGGCGCGGTGCCGGTGTTCAACACCGTGGCCGACGCCGTGCGTGACACGCAGGCGAACACCAGCGTGATCTACGTGCCGGCGGCGGTGGCCGCGTCGGCGATCTTCGAGGCCGCCGACGCCGGGATCGGGCTCATCGTCTGCATCAGCGAGGGGATTCCGGTGCTCGACATGACCCGCGTGCTGCCGTTCGTGACCGAGCGCGGCGCGCGGCTCATCGGCCCGAACTGCCCGGGCCTCATCTCGCCGGGAAAGAGCAAGGTGGGGATCATCCCCGGGAACATCTGCAAGCCGGGAAAGATCGGCGTCGTGTCGCGCAGCGGCACGCTCACCTACGAGATCATCCACCAGCTGTCGAGTCAGGGGTACGGCCAGTCCACCTGCATCGGCATCGGCGGCGATCCGCTCATCGGCACGAACTTCATCCACTGTCTGGCGGCCTTCCAGGCCGATCCCGAGACCGAGGCGATCGTGATGATCGGCGAGATCGGCGGCACCGACGAACAGCAGGCGGCGGAGTTCGTGCGGCACGGGGTCACGAAACCGGTCGTCGGGTTCATCGCCGGCCAGACGGCGCCGCCGGGCCGCCGTATGGGCCACGCCGGCGCCATCATCTCCGGCTCGTCGGGCACGGCCGCGGAGAAGATGGCGGCGCTCGAGCGCGCCGGGATCGCTGTCATGAAGCGCCCCGCCGACGTCGTCCCCCTCCTCAGGGAACGGCTGTGAAGCTGAAGGACGTCGTCGATCCCCGGCACGTCATCGTGCCTCTCGTCGCCCGCACCGTGAAGGAGGCGACGGAGCGGCTCGCCGAGCGCCTGATCGCGACCGGCGCGGTGGGGGAGGGCGAAGCCAACCGGCTCAACGCCGTGATCCGGAACGCCTGGCCAGAGGACATGGTGAGCGTCGGCGAGCACGCCTTCCTGCCGCACTTCCGCACCGAGGCGGTGCGCAAGCTCGTCACGGCGGTGGGGATCTCCACCACGCCGATCCGCTGGGAGAAAGACCCGCACCGCGCGGCGCGCATCGTCATCCTGATCGTGGCCCCACCGCGCGAGACCCCGACCTACCTGCAGGTCGTGGGGGGCTTCGCCCGCATCCTCTCCGACCCCGAGACGGTGCTCGCCCTGCTCGCCGCCAAGACGCCGGAGCAGGTGGCGCAGATCGGCGCGCTCGACGCCGTCGAGCTGCCGAGCCATCTCACCGTACGCGACCTGATGACGCCCGACGTGCTCGCCGCGCGCCCCGAGCAGAGCCTGGGCGATGTCGCCCGCCTGATGATCGAGAAGGACGTGCGCGCGATCCCCGTGGTTGACGAGGGCGGCGCGCTCGTGGGGATGGTGACGCACCGCGAGCTGCTGCGCTATCTGATCCCGGACTACCTGCAGCGAACCAAGAGCGGCGAGTTCCGCGCCCCGAGCAAGGCGCAGATCCAGCGCGGCACCGCCGACCCACGCGAGTTGCCGGTGAAGGACGTGATGGCGCGCGCGGTGCTGTGCGTGTCGGAGGACCAGACGCTCTCCGACGTGGCGAACCTGATGAACAACAAGGATGTGGACCGCTTCCCGGTGGTGCGCGAGGGAGTGGTCGTGGGGTTCCTGACGCGCGCCGACCTGATCCGCCGCCTCGTCGCGGCTCCCTGATCTCGATGCTCACACTCGCCATCATCAAGCCAGACGCCGTGCAAGCCGGCAACGCCGGCAAGGTGCTCGCCCACCTCGAAGCCCAGGGGTTCAAGATCCGAGCGGCCCGCCTCGTGCGGCTCTCGCCGCCTCAGGCCGAAGGGTTCTACGCGGTGCACCGCGAGCGGCCGTTCTTCCGCCCCCTCGTGGCGTTCATGACCTCGGGGCCGGCGCTGGCGCTCGCGCTGGAGCGCGACAACGCCGTGGCGCACTTGCGGGAGGTCATTGGCGCGACCGACCCCGCCGAGGCGAAGGCGGGCACCATCCGGAAGCTCTACGCCCAATCCAAGGAGCGAAACGCGATCCACGCCTCCGACTCCCCGGACAATGCGGCGCGGGAAGTCGCGTTTTTCTTCCCCGAGAGCGAGCTGGCGTCGCTCTGTTGACGCAAGTCCCACAAGGGTTTAGCTTCGCTGACCATGCTGCGCGTCGACCTCTCGGAGTTGGCCCGGGGCCCGGTAGAAACCCGGGGCGAGCTCGGACAGGAGGACCCCCTGCTCGAGGGGCTGGATGTCGCCCTGGGGGGACCGGTGGTGGTCACCGGGCGCCTGCAGGCGACGGGGGAGGGGCGCTGCTACTGGCACGGCGCGCTCCGCACTGTGGTGACGGGGGAGTGCCGGCGTTGTCTGACCCCCGTGGCCGTGGAGGTGACGGCTGATGCCGACGCCCTGTTCACCCAGGAGCGGGAGGCGCTGGACGACCCGGACGCCTATCGGTTGGCGCCGGACGCGACGGAGATCGACTTGGCACCGGCCGTCCGGGAAGAATTGCTGCTCGCCGTCCCGCGGTTCCTGTTGTGCCGCGAGGACTGCCGCGGGCTGTGCCCGCGATGTGGCCAGGACCTGAACGCGGGCCCCTGCGGGTGCGCGCCGGCCGCCGATCCCCGGTGGCAGGCGCTGCAATCGCTCAAGGGGAAGTTCCACGACTAGAGACGAGGACAACGCATGGCCGTACCGAAGCGCAGAACCTCCAAGCGCAAGAAGCGCGCGCGCCGCACGCACTACAAGGCGGTGCGGCCCACGTTGCAGCCGTGCCCGCGCTGCGGGGACATGAAGCAGCCGCACCGCGTGTGCCCGACGTGCGGCTACTACAAGGGCGAGCAGCGAGTGACCGTCGAGGATTGACGTGATTCGCATCGCGCTGGACGCGATGGGTGGGGACAACGCCCCGCGGGTGGAAGTCGAAGGAGCGGCGCAGGCACTGCAGGAGTTGCCGCCCGAGTTTCGCGTGCAGCTGGTCGGCCGTAGCGCCGACATCGAGGCCGCGCTCCGCCGCACGGGGGCGGACCGCTCCCGCATCGACATCGTCGAGGCGCCGGAGGCCGTCGGAATGGGGGAGAAGCCGCTCGCGGCGATCCGCGGCAAGCCCCGCTCCTCGATCGCCGTCGGCCTCACCCTCCAGAAAAAGGGCAAATCGGACGCCTTCATCTCCGCCGGCAACACCGGCGCCGTGATGGCGGCGAGCACGCTGCTGCTGCGGCTCCACGCCGGCGTGCAGCGCGCCGCGATCGCCGCCCTTCTCCCAACCGCCGGCCAACCCGTGCTGGTGCTCGACGTCGGCGCCAACGTGGACTGCGATGCCCGCGAGCTGGTCGGGTTCGCGCATCTGGGTGCGGTGTACGCGCGCGACGTGCTCGGCCGGCCCAGCCCCACCGTCGGGCTCCTCAACATCGGCGAGGAAGACGAGAAGGGAAGCGCCGTCGTGAAGGAAGCCCACCAGCTCCTCAAAGAGACACCGGGCCTCCGCTATATCGGCAACGTCGAGGGGCGCGATATCCCCGTGGGCGAGTGTCGCGGCCAGCCGCTCGACGTCGTGGCGTGCGACGGCTTCGTCGGGAACGTGGTGCTCAAGTTCTACGAGTCGGCGGCGCGGGTGTTCGTCTCCCTGATGAAGCACGAGGCGCCCGACGTGCTCCAGCGCCCCGAGATGGCGAACGTCCTCAAGGTGCTCGACTATGCCACCTACGGCGGCGCCCCGCTGCTCGGCGTCCAGGGGGTGGTGATCATCTGCCACGGCTCCTCGCCCGTCAAGGCGATCAAGAACGCCATCCGCATGGCGGCGCAGGCGGTACGGAGCCACCTGAACGACGACATCGCCGCCGAGTTCGCTGGCGGAGGCGTCCCCGCGTGAAGCGCCCCTTCGCCGAGCTGTCGGGCACCGGCAGCTACCATCCCGCGCGGGTGATGACCAACGACGAGTTCTCGAAGATCCTCGACACGTCGGACCAATGGATCCGCGAGCGCACGGGCATCCGCGAGCGCCGCATCTCGAGCAAGGACGAAACCAACGCCTGCATGGGGAAGGCGGCGGCGCTGCAGGTGCTCGAGCAGAACGGCCTCACGCCGCTGGACGTGGACGCGATCGTGTACGCTACGGCCTCCCCCGACCGGCTGCTGCCGTCGGCAGCCTGCGACCTCCAGGCGATCCTCGGCGCCAAGAACGCCGCCGCGTTCGACGTCGGCGCGGCCTGCTCGGGGTTCGTGTACGCGCTCAACGTGGCCGAGGGGCTCATCGCGTCGGAGCAGGCCGAGCGCGTGCTGGTCGTGGCGGCCGAGAAGCTCACCAGCATCATGGACTGGAGCGACCGCACGACGGCGGTGCTGTTCGGCGACGGGGCGGGGGCGACGCTGGTGCGTCGCGGAGCCGGCCCGCGCGGGATTCTCGCGTCGTACATGAAATCGGATGGCACGCTGGCGGAGCTGCTCTACCGGCCGGGCGGCGGCGCGTCGCACCCGCCGAGCGCGGAGCTGCTCAAGGACCACAGCTACTACATCAAGATGGCGGGCCGTGAGGTGTTCAAGGCCGCCGTCCTCTCGATGGCCGACGCCTGCGACCACGCGTTGCAGCGCGCCGGGCTCACCGCCGGCGACCTCGATCTCCTCATTCCCCACCAGGCGAACATCCGCATCATCGAAGCGACGGCAAAGCACGCCGGCGTGCCGATGGACAAGGTCTACGTGAACGTGGACCGGTTCGGGAACACCTCGGCGGCGTCGATCGCAATCGCGCTCGACGAAGCGGTGAGGACGGGCCGGCTCGTGCCGGGGATGACTGTCATGTTCGTCGCGTTCGGGGCGGGCTTCACCTGGGCGAGCATGGTTGTGAAGTGGTAGCAACCATCTGGCTCTGCCCGGGCCAAGGCGCGCAACGAGTCGGGATGGGCAGGGATCTCGCGGAGCGGTTTCCCGCCGCGCGCGGCACCTTCCAGGCGATCGACGACGCACTGGGCGTCGCCCTCTCGCGCCTCATGTTCGAAGGCCCCGAGGAGGAGCTGACGGCGACCCGGAACGCCCAGCCCGCCATCCTCGCTCACAGCGCCGCCGTGTTCGCCGCGCTTGCGGGCAGCCCCGCGGTGCCCGCCGCCATCGGCGCGGCGGGCCATTCGCTCGGCGAGTACTCGGCGTACGTCACCGCGCAGGCGCTCGAAGCGCCCGACGCCGCGAAGCTGGTCCGGCGCCGCGGCGAGCTGATGCACAAGGCCGGTGAGGAGCGGCCGGGGACGATGGCCGCCGTGCTCGGCCTCGCGACCGCCGAGGTCGAAGCGGCATGCCGCGAAGCGTCGCAGCAAGGCAGCGTCGCGGTTCCCGCGAACCTCAACGCCCCCGACCAGACGGTGATCTCCGGCGACCCGGACGCGGTGGCCCGCGCCGGCGACGCCTGCAAGGCGCGCGGCGCGAAGCGGGTGGTGGCGCTCAAGGTGAGCGGCGCGTTTCACTCGCCGCTCATGGCGCCGGCGGCGAATCACCTGCAGGTGGCGCTCGAGCGCGCGCCATTCCAGGAGCCCGCGTTCCCGGTCATCGCCAACGCCACCGCCGAAGCGGTGAGGGACACGGGCCGGGCGCGCCGCCTGCTGGCCGACCAGCTCACCGCGCCGGTGCGCTGGGTCGAGTGCATGCAGCACGCCGCGCGGCTCGCGGGGGAGGGAACGGAGGTGCGGTTCGTCGAAATCGGCCCCGGAACGGTGCTGGCGGGCCTCTTGAAGCGGATCGTCCCGGGGGCGAACGTGGTGAGCCTGGGGACGGCCGACGAGGTCACGAAGTTCCTGGAGGCGGCGTGAAACTCGACCTGAGCGGGAAGGTCGCCCTCGTCACGGGGGGGACGCGGGGGATCGGGCACGACATCTGCCGGGTCCTCGCGGACGCCGGGGCCAGGATCGCGCTGTGCTCGCGCGACGGCGCCAAGTCGCAGCAGGTGGCAGAGGCATTGGGCGGCGGCGCTCGCGGCTACGGCTGCGACGTGGCGATCCCCTCCCAAGTCGAGGCGCTTGTCGACGCCGTGGACAAGGACTTCGGCCGGATCGACATCCTGGTCAACAACGCCGGGTTCACCAAGGACAACCTGCTGTTCCGCCTGACCGAAGCCGACTGGGACAGCGTGATGGACACGAACCTGAAGGGCGCGTTCCTGGTGACCAAGTACGCGGCGCGCGGGATGATCAAGCGGCGCTGGGGCCGGGTCATCAACATCACCAGCGTGGTGGGGCTGAACGGCAACAAGGGCCAGTCGAACTACTCGGCCTCCAAGGCGGGCATGATCGGATTCACCAAGTCGGTGGCCAAGGAATTGGCCTCGCGCAACGTCCTGGTGAACGCGGTCGCGCCGGGCTATATCGATACCGAGCTGACGCGGGGCATCTCCCCCGAGGCCAAGAAGTACTTGCAGGACAACATTCCGCTGGGACGGCTCGGGCTGGGGCCCGATATCGCCGGCGCCGTCCTCTTTCTCGCTTCCGACTTGGCCAGCTACATTACAGGGCAGGTCCTGGTCGTCGATGGTGGGATGGTGATGTGAGCAGGCACCCCTTTACCTCCGCTGAGGGTTACCCATGGCTATGGACATGAAGCAGCTCGAGGAGAAGGTCAAGGACATCATCGTCGAGGAGCTCGGAGTCGAGCGCGACAAGCTCACCAACGACGCGAGCTTCATGGAGGACCTCGGCGCCGACAGCCTCGATACGGTCGAGCTCGTCATGGCCTTCGAGAAGGAATTCGACATCGACATCCCGGACGAGGAGGCGGAGAAGCTCCGCACCGTCGGGGCGGCCTTGCAGTACCTGCACGAGAAGATGGGGAAGGACAAATAGTGAAGCGCCGGGTGGCGATCACGGGCCTCGGGGTCGTGTCGCCGTTGGGAAATGACGTCGCCACCACCTGGGATGCGCTGGTCGCGGGACGGTCGGGCGCGGGTCCCATCACCAAGTTCGACCCCGCCCAGCTGCCGGTGCGATTTGCGTGTGAAGTGAAGGGGTTCGAGCCGCTTCGCTATATGGAGAAGAAAGAAGTCCGCCGCTACGACCTGTTCGCCCAGTTTTCCATCGGGGCGTCGGTCCAGGCGGTGAGCGATGCCTGCCTGGAGAAAACCGGCACCGTCGACCCCAAGCGCGTCGGGGTCATCATCGGGACGGGCACCGGCGGCATCGCCACGTTCGAGGAGAACATGCGCGCCTACGTGGAGAAGGGGCCCGGGCGCGTCTCGCCGTTCTTCGTGCCGATGTTCATGGCCAATGTCGCGTCGGCGCTGGTCTCCATGCGTTACGGCTTCCAGGGTCCGAACTACTGTACGGTCTCGGCGTGCGCCTCTTCCGGACACGCCCTCGGCGATGCGTTCCGGCTCATCCGTTCGGGCGAGGCCGACGTCATGGTGGCCGGCGGCTCCGAGGCCGCGATCACGCCCCTCGCGATCGCCAGCTTCGCCAACATGAAGGCGCTGTCGGCGCGCAACGACGACCCGGCGACCGCGTCGCGACCGTTCGACAAAGATCGCGATGGGTTCGTGATGGGCGACGGCGCGGCGACGGTCATCCTCGAGGACTGGGATCGCGCCAAGGCGCGCGGCGCGCGGATCTACGCCGAGCTGGTGGGCTACGCGGCGACGGCCGACGCCCACCATATCACCGCGCCGGCGCCCGATGGCTCCGGGGCGCAGGAGGCGATGCGGCTCGCCATGCAGGACGCAGGGATCCAGCCCACCGCGGTGGGCTACATCAACGCGCACGGCACGTCCACTCCGTACGGCGACGCCGCGGAGACGGCGGCCGTGAAGGCGGTGTTCGGCGATCACGCGCGCAAGCTCATCTTCGGGTCCACCAAGTCCATGACGGGCCACCTGCTCGGCGCCGCGGGGGCGTTCGAGTTCGCGGTCTGCACCCTCGCCCTGCACCACGGCGTGATCCCACCCACCATCAACCAGTTCCACGTCGATCCGGCGTGCGACCTGGACTCCGCGCCGAACCACGCGGTGCGGCGCCAGCCCGAGGTGGCACTCTCGAACTCGTTCGGGTTCGGCGGACACAACGTCACCCTGGCCGTGCGCCGGGTGGCGGCGTGATGGACGGACGACCGCTCCAAGCCGTCGGCGACAAGGTCGAGCGCGGTGAGCGGCTGACGCGCGCGGACGGGCTCGCGCTGTTCGCCTCGCCCGACCTGCTCACGATCGGCCGGCTCGCCGAGCTCGCCAACCGCCGGAGGAACGGCGACCGCGTCTTCTTTGCAGCCAACCAGCACCTGAATCCGACCAACGTCTGCATCCTGCGGAACACGTGCGTGTTCTGCTCGTTCGCGCGGATGCCCAAGGAAGACGGCGCCTACACGCGCAGTCTCGACGAGGTGTTTGCGGAGGCCGACGCGGCGCGCGAGAACCCGACGCGCGAGTTCCACATCGTGGGCGGCCTGCACCCGAAGCTGCGGCTGGACTACTACCTCGACATGTTCCGGGGCCTGAAAGCGCGCCACCCCCACGTGATGATCAAGGCCCTCACCGCCGTCGAGGTCGCGCATCTCGCGCGCCTCGAGCGGATGAGCGTGCGCGACGTGCTCCTCGCCATGAAGGACGCCGGGGTCAGCACCCTGCCGGGCGGGGGCGCCGAAGTGTTCTCGCCCGCGGCGCGCGCCACCATCGCCGACCGCAAGCTCACCGGAGAAGAGTGGCTCGCGGTGCACCGCGAGGCCCATGGCCTCGGGATCCCGTCGAATTGCACGATGCTGTACGGGCACGTCGAAACTCTCGAAGACCGGGTGGACCACCTGCTGGCGCTGCGCGCCCTGCAGGATGAGACGGGCGGCTTTCTCACCTACATCCCGCTCGCCTACCACCCCGACCACAACGAGCTGGGGGAGACGCTGGGACGTACGGGGACCGCCACGACCGGCTTCGACGACCTGAAGAACATCGCCGTGGGGCGCCTGCTGCTCGACAACGTCCCGCACGTGAAGACCCACTGGCCCATGGTCACCCCCTTCATTTCGCAGATCGCGCTCGGCTTCGGCTGCGACGACCTGGAAGGGACGGTCGTGTTCGAGCGGGTCTACCACGAGGCGGGGGCGGGGACGCCGATGTGGCTGTCGTACGACGAGATCGTCGCGCTGATTCGCGGCGCCGGCAAGGAGCCGGCGGAGCGCGACTCCCTCTACGGGACCGTCCGGACCTTCGAGGACTGGGTGCCGGGCGTGGGGCGCAGCGCGGCGCCCGCCGCGGGGCCCGAGGGACCGACGTTCCGGATCGCGCACCGCCGCGAGCTGCCGGTGCTGAACGGGGTCGAATGAGAATCGGCCGGATCGGCTACATCAACTGCGCGCCGGTGTACGGGGCGATCGACCGGGGGGTCGTCGCGCTCCCCCCCAACGCGGAGCTCGTCACGGGCACGCCGGCGGAGCTGAACGACCTGTTGATCGCCGGCGAGCTGGACGTGAGCGTGATCAGCGCCGTCGCGTATGCCCGGCACGCCAAAGACCTCCTGCTCCTCCCCGAGCTCGCGATCTCGTGTGACGGCCCCGTGCGGAGTGTGGCGCTGTTCAGCAAGCGACCGGTGGGACAGTTGGACGCAAAGACGGTCCTCCTGTCCGCATCCTCCCGCACGTCGGTCGCCCTGCTCGACCTGTTGTGCCGCGACGTGTGGAAAATCGAGCCGAAGTTTGCCGAGGCTCGGGCGGAGGCGCAGGACCTGGGCGCGCTGGCAGCGCTGCCGCACGAGGCGGTGCTGGTGATCGGCGACGCGGCCCTTGCGCTCGCGGCGCGCGGCGCCTATCCCCACCGCTACGACCTGGGCGATGAGTGGAAGCAGTGGACGGGATTGCCGTTCGTGTTCGCGGTCTGGGCGGCTCGAAGAGCGGCCGACCCCGCTGCGGTGCAGCGGGGCCACGACAGCCTCCTCGCCTCCCGCGCCTGGGGCCTCGCGCACCTCGACGACCTCGCGGCCGATGCCGCGGCCCGTACGGGCGTCGCGCTCGGCGTCTGCCGCGAGTATCTGGGCGGGCTCGACTACGCGTTCACCTACAAGCACCTCGCCGGGCTGACCGACTTCTTCCGCCGCCTCGCAGCGCAAGGGGTCGTCCCAGACGGGTCGCTGCAATTCCTGCAGGTGGCCTGACGATGGTCGACCGGACGTCACCCGATTTCCGCTCCTACCTCGAGCTGTACGAGCGGGCGCCGCTCCTCGAGCTGGGCCGCCTGGCCGACGAGACGCGGTGGCGGCTGCACCCCGAGAACGTCGTCACCTACATCATCGACCGGAACATCAACTACACGAACGTCTGCGTCGCCGACTGCAAGTTCTGCGCGTTCTACCGGCGGCCCAAGCACAAAGAAGGGTACCTCCTCTCGTACGAGGAAATCGGCCGCAAGATCGACGAGCTGAAGGCGCTGGGGGGCGTGCAGATCCTGATGCAGGGAGGCCACAACCCCTACATCCCGTTCGCGTGGTATCTGGACCTGCTGCGCTACATCAAGCGCCACCACCCGATCCACATCCACGGCTTCTCGCCCTCGGAGGTGGACTTTTTCGCCGGGCGCTTCGGGATGACGATCGAAGCAGTCATCAAGGAGCTGGTGGCCGCCGGGCTCGATTCGATCCCGGGCGGCGGAGGCGAGATCCTCGTCCAGGAGATCCGCGACCAGGTGGCGAAGAAGAAGGCGGGCGCCGACCGCTGGCTCGAGGTCATGGAGATCGCCCACGGGCTCGGCCTCAAGACGTCGGTCACGATGATGTACGGCCTGGGCGAGAGCCTCGCCGACCGCATCGAGCACCTCTTCCGGGTGCGCGAGGTGCAGCGCGCGACCGGCGGCTTCACCGCGTTCATCTGCTGGCCGCTCCAGCCCGAGCACTCGCAGCTCGCACACCTGCCCAAGACCGACGCCGTGACCTACCTGCGCACCCAGGCGATCGCCCGCATCGTGCTCCCCGACGTCCCCAACATCCAGGCGTCGTGGGTGACGATGGGGACGAAGGTGGGCCAGGTGGCGCTGCGCTTCGGGGCGAACGATTTCGGCTCGCTCATGATGGAAGAGAACGTCGTCTCGGCGGCGGGCACGACCAATCGCACCGACCTCGCCGAGATGCGACGGCTCATCGCCGATGCCGGCTACACGCCGAAGCGCCGGCGCCAAGATTACACGATCCTCGAGGACGCCGCCTGAGAATGGCCGACGTGCTCATCCTCGTCGGCTCCGAGAGCGACAAACCGCGCATCGAGCCGGCGTTCGAGGTCCTCACCAACGCTGGCGTCACCTATGAGTTCCACATCTCCTCGGCGCATCGCCAACCCGACCAGACGGGCGAGTTGGTGAAGAGCGCCCGCAAGAAGGGCTTCAAGGTGGTGATCGCCGGAGCAGGGCTGTCGGCGGCATTGCCAGGGTTCGCCGCCTCGCTCACCGATCTGCCCGTGATCGGCGTGCCGTTCGCGGTGGGCCCCTTGAACGGCCTCGACGCGCTGCTCGCGACCGTCCAGGTGCCACCCGGCGTGCCGGTCGCCGCCGTCGGCATCGACAACGCGAAGAACGCGGCGCACCTCGCGATCCGCATCCTCGGCAGGAAGGTCTGAGCATGCGCGTCGGCATCGGTTACGACTCCCACGCGTTCGGGCCCAAGGGCAAGGCCCGGAAGCTCGTGCTCGGCGGCGTCGAGATCCCGCACGACCGGGGCCTCAAGGGCCATTCCGACGCCGACGCCGTCGCCCATGCCGTGACCGACGCGCTGCTCGGCGCCGCGGGGCTCGGCGACATCGGCCGAATGTTTCCCGACCACGACCCCCGGTGGAAAGACGCGAACTCCATCTATCTCCTGAATCAGGCGTTCCTGAAGGTGGTGGAGGCCGGGTTCCAGTTCGTCCACGCCGACGTGACCGTGATCATGGAACAACCGAAGTTGGCGCCGCACGTCGACGCGATGGAAGAAAAGCTCGCCGAGGCGGTGCTTGCGGGGCCGGCGCACGTCTCCGTCAAGGCAAAAACGAACGAGGGGATGGGGTGGATCGGGCGGGGCGAGGGCATCGCCGTGCTGGCGGTGGTGACGCTCGAGGAGCCGAGCGGGCCGCGGATGTCGGGCGGGCTGACGGGACTGCCCTAGCCTGATCGACTTCGTCCATTTCCTCGAGTCGCTGCCTCCCGGCCCGTTGTACGGGCTGATCACCGCCTTCGCCGCCGTCGAGAATGTCTTCCCGCCGGTCCCCGCCGACGCCGCCGTCGCGCTCGGCGCGTTTCTCGCGGGGCGGCGCGTGCTGGACGCCTGGTTCGTCTTCGGGCTCACCTGGGCCGCGAACGTCGGGTCGGGGGCGGCCGTGTATGCGCTGGCGCGGCGCCACGGCCGCGCGCTGTTCCAGGGCGTCCTGGGCCGGCGGCTCTTCTCCGATGCGACGATCGCCCATATCGAGGAGCAGTACCGGCGCCACGGCACGTGGGGGATATTCCTGTCGCGCCTGCTTCCGGTGTGGCGCGGGCTGGTGATGCCGTTCGCAGGGATCGCCGGCGTGCCGGCGTGGCGGGCGCTCCTGCCCTTGGCGGCCGCCTCGGGCGTGTACTACGGAGCGCTCATTTTCCTGGTCGCGACGCTCGGCACGAACCTCGAGGACGTGTTGCGCCTACTGGGGCGGGTGAACGCGGTGCTCGCCGTCCTTGCCGCGGCGTTATTGTTGGCGGCAGTCCTATGGATCCTGCGCCGCCTGAAGCATTAGCTCGGGCGTTTCAGCTCGAGCGCTTCCACGACTATCTCGCCCTCGAGGCGGGGAACAGCCCGCACACGGTGGAGAACTACCTGCGCGACGTCCGCCGGCTCGCCGAGTACGGGGCGAGCAAGGGGATCCGCGCGCCCGCCGATGTCACCGCGGCCCAGCTGCGCGAGTTCATCTACTTCCTGAAGGACCTGGGGCTCGCCGCCACCACTATCCGCCGCCAGATCTCCGCGCTGCGCACCTACTACAAGTTCCTGGTGGGGGAGGGGATCGTCGCGCGCGATCCGAGCGAGCGGATCGAGTCTCCCAAGCGGTGGCGGACGCTGCCCACGGTGCTGACCGTCGCCGACGTCGAGAAGCTGCTCGGCGCGCCCAACACCGACGAGCCGCTCGCCATCCGCGACCGGGCGTTGCTGGAGTTCGCCTACGCGACCGGCGTGCGCGTCTCGGAGCTCGTCGGGTTGACGCTGCAGGACATCCTGTTCGAGGAGGGAGTGGCGCGAGTGTTCGGTAAGGGCGCCAAGGAGCGGCTCGTGCCGGTGGGCCGGCGCGCGCTCGGCGCCGTCGCGCTGTACGCCCGCGAGATCCGTCCGACGCTCGACAAGGGGAAGGGCCGCGGGGTCCTGTTTCTCAACGCGCGCGGCACGCCGCTGTCGCGGGTGGGGGCGTGGGGCGTGATCAAAGCCACGGCGCGGCGCGCGGGGCTCGCGAAGCGCGTGACGCCGCACACGTTGCGTCATACCTTCGCCACGCACCTGCTCGAGGGGGGCGCGGACTTGCGGGCGGTGCAGGAGATGTTGGGACACGCCGATCTCTCGACGACACAACTCTACACCCACGTGGATCGCGACTATCTCCGATCAGTGCACAAGAGCTTTCACCCGAGGGCGTAGGAGGGTTGGCGTCTCTCAGAGGAAACGGTAGACTTACACCGCTCCTACCAGACCCAACCCGGAGACCCCGATGAAATGGATCACCCGCGAACGACCCAAGATCGATCGCATCGCGTGCCCCTGGCTCATCGCGCGCTTCATCGATCAGACCCCTGAATTCATCTTCGCACCCACAGCCGACGTGCCGCGCCTGGCGAAGGAGCTCAACGCCATCCCGTTCGACATCGAAGGGGTGGAGCTCAGTCACGACGGCCCCAAGTGCACGTTCGACGCGCTTCTGGCCAAGTATCACCTCGACGATCCGGCGCTGCAGGAACTCGCCGCCATCATTCGGGGGGCGGACACGGCCCGTGTGGACCTCGCGCCGCAGGCTGCCGGGCTGCTCGCGATCTCGCTGGGGCTCTCCCACAACTTCCGCGACGATCACGAGCAGCTGCGCCACGGGTTTATCCTCTACGACGCGCTCTACTCCTGGAGCCGGCACGTGCACAACGAGACGCACACGTGGAACCCACAGCGGGTGGCGTGACAGACTGGCGGCAGCTGCTCGCGGCGGCCTTGGCTCTGGGCGCGTGCCGCGCGTCGCCGGACGATCGAGCGGCCCGGGCAGGCCAGGCCGACACCGCGTTCGGCGCAATGCAGGCACGCGGCGCAATGGTCATGGGGGTCGATCAGTACACCTCGGCGCACGTCTTCGAGGACCTCCCTGACGGCGGGCGCATCGTGCTCGACCGGGACAGCGCCGCCGACACGAGCGGCATCACGGCGATCCGCGCGCACATGCGTGAGATCGCGACCGCGTTCCGGGCGGGCGACTTTGCCAAGCCGTTTCAAGTGCACGCCCAAACCGTCCCCGGCACCGAGGTCATGCGGGCGCGCCGGGACGCCATCCGGTACGAGGCGGTCGATCGCCCCCGTGGAGCCGAGGTGCGCGTACGCAGCGCCGACCCCGCGGCCGTGACCGCGATCCACGAATTCCTGGCCTTCCAGCGCAGCGCGCATCACGCGGCGCGCCACGAAGCACCATGAACCTGCCCTCACCCTAGGAGATCGTGATGACCGCCCTGACTGCGCTCTGGCTCCCGATCCTGCTGTCGGCCGTGATCGTGTTCGTCGTGAGCTCCGTCATCCACATGGCGTCGCCGTGGCACAAGAGCGACTACCCCAAGATCCCCAATGAGGACCGGGTACGGGACGCCCTCCGACCGCTCGCGATCCCGCCGGGCGACTACATGGTGCCCCGCCCGTCGACGCGGCAGGAGATGACCTCGCCCGAGTTCGCCGCAAAGGTCAAGCAGGGCCCGAACCTGATCGTCACGGTGCTGCCGAACGGCCCCTGGTCGATGGGACGGAACTTCACCCTGTGGTTCCTGTACGCCGCCGCCGTCGGCTTCTTCGCGGGCTACGTCGCGGGGCGCGCGCTCCCCCCAGGCGCCGAGTACCTGCACGTCTTCCGCTTCGTGGGCGTGACCGCGTTCATCGGCTACGCTTTGGCTCTGTGGCAGTTGTCGATCTGGTACCGCCGCGCCTGGAGCACCACGATCAAGGCCACGGTGGACGGATTGGTCTACGCGCTCCTCACCGCGGGGACGTTCGGATGGCTGTGGCCGAGCTCGTGATCGACATCAAGTCGTGACCGCGCGCGAACCGGTCTCGCTCGATGCCGGCAACTGTCTCATCCGTCCCTGGCGCCGCGGCGACCACGCGGCCCTGGTGCGCCACGCCGACAACCGGCGGGTCTGGCTGACGCTGCGCGATCAGTTTCCCCACCCATACACCCCCGCCGATGGCGACGCGTGGCTCGCGCACGTCGCCCAGCAGCACCCCGTGACCAGCTTCGCGATCGCCGTAGCCGGAGAGGCGGCCGGCGGGATCGGCGTGGCGCCGCAACCCGACGTGCACCGGCGCTCGGCGGAGATCGGCTACTGGCTCGGCGAAGCCTTCTGGAACCGAGGCATCATGACGGCCGCGGTGCGGACGTTCACCACCTACGCCTTCGACGCCTACGACCTGATCCGGATCTTCGCCGGTGTGTTCTCCTCGAATCCGGCCTCGATGCGCGTGCTCGAGAAGGCGGGCTACACGCGCGAGGGCGTGCTGCGCCGTAGCGTCGTGAAGGACGGGCAGATCCTGGACCAGATCCTCTACGCGGTGACCCGATGAGCCCACCGACCATCGTCCTCCTCGCCGCGCTCGCCGCCCTCGCCTTGGTGCTCGGCTTCCTCCTGTGGAAGGCCCGCTACACGCGCGCCGTGCGCGAGGACGCCGTGCAGCGCAGCCTCGCCGTCACGGCGGGGAAGGTGTACGAGCAGTTGGTCCCTTACCTTCCGGACTTCCCCTTCAACCCGAAGGACGTGCGTTTCCTCGGCTCCCCCGTGGACTTCGTGGTGTTCGACGGCTTGAGCGACGGTCACGTCGCGCGCGTCGTGTTCGTGGAGGTCAAGACGGGCGGCGCCGAGCTGTCCACCCGCGAGCGGCGCGTGCGCGACGCCGTCCGGGATGCCCGGGTCGAATGGTACGAACTGCGAGGACGAGATGCCCAAGCGTGAATGGGTATAGTAGATTCCCCCCATGCTCTTCGTCCTCGACAACTACGACTCCTTCACCTACAACCTCGTCCAGTACCTGGGCGAGCTGGGGGAACAGCCCGTCGTCTACCGCAACGATGCGCTCGGGATCGCGGACGTGCTGGCGCTGAAGCCCACCGCGGTGGTGCTGTCGCCGGGCCCTAAGACCCCCGCCGAAGCGGGGATCCTCGTGCCCCTGGTCCGCGCCCTGGCGGGCAAGGTGCCCATCCTCGGCGTCTGCCTCGGCCACCAGGCGATCGGCGAGGCGTTCGGCGGCAACGTGGTCCGCGCCCCACGCCTCATGCACGGCAAGACCTGCCCGGTGGTCCACGACCGGGACGAGCTGTTCGAGGGCATCCCCAGCCCCTTCACGGCGATGCGGTACCATTCTTTGGTGGTCGAACCGCAGTCCCTCCCGGCCTGCCTGGTGATCACGGCCGTGAGCGCCGACCGCCCCGGGGAGGAGGTCGAGATCATGGCGATGAAGCACCGCGACTACCCTGTTTACGGGGTCCAATTCCATCCCGAATCGATCGGGACGGAGCACGGCAAGCGCTTGCTGGAGAACTTCTTGAGGGTCGTTCAGGCCACGGTCTAGACTCCCCGGCACAGATTTTGTATCTTCCCCTGTGCCCGTCCTTGGCGTGATTCCTGCACGGCTGGGATCCAGCCGACTCCCGCGCAAGCCGCTCCTGCCCTTGGCTGGCGAACCTCTCGTCGTCCGTGTCACCCGCCGCGTCGCCGAGCTGGGCGTGTGTGACCGAGTAGTGGTGGCTACCGATGCCCGGGAGATCGTCGCGACGGTCGAAGCAGCGGGCTTCGCCGCGGTGCTGACGTCGCCGGAGCATCAATCGGGCACCGAGCGAATTGCCGAAGTCATTGGTAAGAAAGAGTTTAGCGGCTTCACGTTCATCGTGAACGTGCAGGGGGACGAGCCGTTCGTGGCGCCTGCGGCGATCCGCGGTGCGCTCGCCTGTCTCGATCGCGGCGAGATCCTCGGCACTGCCGCCGCTGCGCTCGACGCTGGGCTGGCCGGCGACCCGAACCGCGTGAAAGTGGTGGTCGATGCTCGGGGCCACGCCGTGTACTTCTCCCGGGCGCCGATCCCGTTCGATCGGGACGGAGCGGGGGAGGTCATCTATCACCAGCACGTCGGGGTGTACGCGTACACGCGCGAGGCCCTGGAGTGCTGGGTGCGCCTGCCGCCAGTGCCCGAGGAGCGGTGGGAGCGCCTGGAGCAGCTCCGCCCGCTGCTGCACGGGATCCCGATGGGCGTGACGCTGTTCGACGGCCCGGCCGCCCCGGGGATCGATACGCCGGCCGATCTCGCGTGGGCTGAAACCGAAGTGACCCGGCACCAGAGGGAGGTGAGTCCGTGAGCTCGACGAAGTACATCTTCGTGACGGGAGGCGTCGTGAGCTCCCTCGGCAAGGGCATCGCGGCCGCGTCCCTCGGACGCCTCCTGGCGGAACGGGGCCTCAAGGTCACGATCCAGAAGTTCGATCCCTACATCAACGTGGACCCGGGCACGATGTCGCCGTTCCAGCACGGCGAAGTATACGTGACCGACGACGGCGCCGAAACGGACCTCGACCTCGGGCACTACGAGCGCTTCATCGACCGCTCGCTGTCCCAGGTGAACAACGTGACGACGGGGCGGATCTACCTCTCCGTCATCACCAAGGAGCGTCGCGGCGAGTACCTCGGCTCGACGGTGCAGGTGATCCCGCACATCACCGACGAGATCAAGAGCGCGATCCGGCGGCTCGCACCGGATCATGACGTGGTGATTACGGAGATCGGCGGCACGGTGGGCGACATCGAGTCGCTGCCGTTCCTCGAGGCGATCCGCCAGTTCCGCCAGGAGGTGGGGCGCGACAACACGCTCTTCATCCACCTCACCCTCGTCCCGTTCATCGCCGCCACCGCTGAGCTCAAGACCAAGCCGACGCAGCATTCGGTGCGCGAGCTGATGCAGATCGGAATCCAGCCCGACATCCTGATCTGCCGCACCGAGCGGCCACTGTCCGAGGAGCTGAAGCGCAAGATCGCGCAGTTCTGCAACGTGGACTTCGGCTGCGTGGTGGAGAGCCCCGACGTGAAGTCGATCTACGAGATCCCGCTCAAGCTGCACGAGCAGGGGCTCGACAAGGAGGTCTGCACGCGGCTCCGGCTCGACACCAAGGAGCCCGACCTCCGCGCCTGGGCCGCGATGGTGGAGAAGATCCTGCATCCGGCGCAGCACGTGAAAGTCGCGGTGGTGGGCAAGTACACCGAGCTGGCCGACAGCTACAAGAGCATCCACGAGGCGCTGGCGCACGGCGGCTTCGCGAACGACGCCGGCGTGCGGGTCGACTGGATCGCCTCCGACCGCTTCACCGATCAGGAGGCGGCCGGCGAGCTGCTCGCTGACTACGACGCGCTCCTCGTCCCGGGCGGGTTCGGGGTGCGGGGGGTGGAGGGGATGCTCGAGGCGATCCGCTGGGCGCGCGAGCACAAGCTCCCGTTCTTCGGCATCTGCCTCGGGCTCCAGACCGCGATCATCGAGTTCGCCCGCAACGTCTGCAAGATCGCCAACACGAACTCGAGCGAATTCGAGCCCGAGTGCGAGAACCCCGTGATCGCCCTGATGCGCTCGCAGGAAGGCATCCAGGAAATGGGCGGCACCATGCGGCTCGGCGCCTATCCCTGCCGCCTGCGGCCCGGCTCGCGCGTGGCGCAGATCTACGGCAGCGCCGAGGTCAGTGAGCGCCACCGGCACCGCTACGAGGTGTCCAACGCCTACCGCGACGTGCTGGCGGAGTACGGGATGCGCTGCTCCGGGCTCTCCCCCGACGGCTCGCTCGTCGAGATGATCGAACTCCCCGATCACCCCTGGTTCATCGGCTGCCAGTTCCACCCGGAGCTCAAGTCGCGGCCGATGCGCCCGCACCCGCTGTTCGCGGGGTTCGTGGGCGCGGCGCTCGACTACCGGAAGCGCCACGCCCGGCCCACCGCCACCGAGCGGGGCACCTCCGCCCAGCTGGCCGAGCTGACCGACTGACATGGTGGCACGGTTCGGCGGGGGAAGCGCCCCGTTCCTCATCGCGGGGCCGTGCGTCGTCGAGTCCGACGACCTCAACATCCGTGTGGGTGAGGCGCTGGCCGAGCTGGGCGCGAAGCTCGGCATCGGCGTCATCTACAAGGCGTCCTACGACAAGGCCAACCGCTCCCGCCTGAGCGCCGCCCGGGGCCCGGGCATCGACGCCGGGCTGCGCGCGCTCGAGAAGGTCCGCGCCGCCACCGGGCTGCCGATCCTCACCGACGTGCACGAGCCGGGCCACGTCGCTGCCGCCGCCCAAGCGGCCGACGCGCTCCAGATTCCGGCATTCCTCTGCCGCCAGACCGACCTGCTCGTCGCCGCCGGAAAAGCGGGCCGCCCCGTGAACGTGAAGAAGGGCCAGTGGATGGCCCCCGAGCAGATGCGCGGCGCGGTGGAAAAGGTGCGCGCCGGCGGTGCACCGGAAGTCGCCGTCACGGAGCGCGGCACGTTCTTCGGCTACGGCGACCTGGTGGTGGACATGCGGAGCTTCGCGCGGCTGCGCGCCGCCTGCGGCGCCCCGGTGATCTTCGACGCGACGCACGCGGTGCAGCAGCCGGGGCAGGGCGCGGGCGGCGCCTCAGGCGGGCGGCGCGAGTTCATCCCGCCGCTCCTCTACGCCGCTGCGGCCGCCGGCGCCGACGGCTTCTTCGTCGAGACTCACCCCGACCCCGCGCGCGCCCCGTCCGACGGCCCCAACATGATCCCCCTGGATCAGCTCGAGAGCATCGTGATGGTCGCCGTCGAGGTGTGGCACCGGGTCCGGGAGGCGGTGCGTGCTTAAGACCGCGCTCGCCCGCCGCATCCGGCTCATTGGTCTGGACGTGGACGGCGTCCTATCCGACGGCGGCCTCTACATCGGGCGCGTGGGCGACCACGCCGTCGAGCTGAAACGGTTTCACTCGCAGGACGGCAGCGGCGCCTGGCTGCTGCGCCGCGCGGGCATCACGCTGGTGCTCGCAAGCGGGCGCCGCTCCGAAGCCACGAGCATCCGCGCGCGCGAAATGAAGGTCGAGGAAGTGCTCGAGGACGAGACGGGTGGTGGACGCAAGCTCGCCACCTTCGCGGCGATGCTGGCGCGCCGCGGGGTCGCCTGGGACGAGTGCGCCTTCGTCGGCGACGATCTGGCGGACCTCCCGTTGCTGAACCGCGTGGCGCTGCCCATCGCCGTGGCGAACGCCGTACCGGAGGTGAAGGCAGCCGCGGCCCTCGTCACGCGGCGCGCCGGGGGCGACGGCGCGGTGCGCGAGGTGGCCGAGACGATCCTCAAGGCGCGCGGCGTGTGGAACGACCTAGTGCAGCAATACCTCCAGGAGCGAGGCGATGTCGAAGCCCCCCCCCCCCGCCGATCAAGCCGCGCTGGTTGAGCGCGGCAAGCGCATCCTCGCCCTCGAGGCGGCGGCCGTCCGGCGGATCGCCGACGGCCTGGGGCCGGCGTTCGCCCGCGCCGTCGAGCTGCTCGCCGGCGCGAAGGGCCGCATCATCGTCTCGGGCGTCGGCAAGTCGGGGCTCATCGCCCGCAAGATCGCTTCAACCTTCACTTCGACCGGCACCCCCGCCGCGTTCCTCCACCCCGTGGACTCGCTGCACGGCGACCTCGGCATCGTGGGCCGCGACGACGTCGCGGTCGTCCTCTCGAAGAGCGGCAGCTCCGACGAGCTGTTCGGTCTGGTGAGTCAGCTGAAGCGGCTCGGCGTCCCCATCGTCGCCGTCACGAGCGACCCCGAGTCGCCGCTCGGCCGCCAGGCGACGGTCGTGCTCGACGCCTCCGTCACCGAAGAAGCCTGCCCAGAGACCCTGGCCCCCACCGCCAGCACCACCGTGGCGCTCGCCCTGGGCGACGCCCTGGCCGTCACGCTGCTCGAGGTGAAGGGATTCCGCCGCGAGGACTTCGCCGCGCTGCACCCGGGGGGCGCGCTGGGACGGAAGCTGCTGCTGCGCGTCGCCGACGTGATGCTCATGCGCGACCTCCCGACACTCACCCCCGATCGGCCGATGCGGGAATGCGTGATGCTCCTCGCCGAGAAGCGGGGCACCGTCGCGATCGTGGACGGGGCCGGTGCCCTGGTCGGCGTCGTGACCGCGGGCGACCTGACGCGTCTGATGGAGCGCACCGACGTCTTCCTCGACATTCCGGTGGGCGAGGTCATGACCACGACGCCCAAGACGGCGACCGCCGACGAGCTCGCCGGGGCGGCCGTGAGCCTGATGGAGCGTTACGGCATCATGGCGCTGCCGGTTATCGATGGGGGGCGGAAGCTCGTGGGGATCGTGCACCTGCACGACTTGATGAAAGCGGGGGCGGTGTGAGGGGAAGACTCGCATGGCTCGCCCTCCTGCTCTCCGCCTGCCAGGGCGGCACGCGCCCGACGGCCACCCAGACCGTGCTCGATTCGGCCGACCAGGTGTTGATCGCCATGACGCACTACGTCACCGAGACGGGGCTGCAGCGCGCCCGGGTGCGCGCCGACACGGGGTATTTCTTCTCCGCCACGCAGTCGGCGGAGATGCGCAACGTCCACATCACCTTCTATGACGTCTCGGGCGCCGAGACCTCGACGCTCACGGCGCGCGAGGGGACGTATCACTGGCGCACCGGCGACATGGAAGGACGGGGCGACGTGGTCGTCGTCACGAAGGACGGGCGCACCCTGAAGAGCGCTGTGATGCGCTACAACCAGGCCAACAATGAAGTCAGCTCGGACCGGCCGTTCGTCTTCGAAGGGCCGGGCGGCCAGCACATCCAGGGCGAGGGCTTCACCTCCGACCCCGAATTCAAGAATCTCGTCGCCAAGCGTCCGTCGGGCACCGGCGGCCAGCTGCGGCTGCCCAATCAATGATCGTGGCCGGCCTCGCGTTGCTCGCGCTGCTCCAGCAGCCCCCCCCCTCCACTCCCGCCGACAGCGGCGCCGGCCGGCCGTGCACGGTCGTGATCGACTCGATCGGCGGGAACTACCGCCAGGTCGTCCCCGCGGCGGGCGACACCAACCGGTTCGCCGGCGGTGGCGTCCTGGCCCACTGCGAAGGCACCGCCAGTACCCTCGCCTCGGACAGCGTCGCGATGTACGGGCGCCAGCGCCGCATCGACCTCGTCGGACACGTCGTCATCCGCGATACGGCGCTCGCCCTCGATGCGAACTTCGCCTCGTATTTCCTGCGCGACGAGCGCCTCGAGGCGCGCAAGAACGTGGTGGCGACGAACCGTAGCAACGGCTCCGTGCTGCGCGGCCCCCATCTCGACTACTACCGGGCGGCGCGGGGCATACGCGACACCGTCGAGATGTTCGCCACCTCGCGGCCCACCGTCGAATACCGCCAGGCCGCCGACTCGGGGGAGCCCTACATCATCGTGGGCGACCGGATCCGCTTCAAGGGTGACGATCGCGTGTGGGCGGGAGGCAAGGTGACGGTCGACCGCAGCGATTTTGCGTCGCGCTCCGATTCGCTGCTGCTCGACGAAACCCGCGGATTCGGCGTCCTCGTGGGCCAGCCACGGGTCGAGGGGAAGGGCGGCAAGACCTACACTCTCGTCGGCACGCGCATCGAGCTGGGCCTCGAGCAGCGCGAGGTGCGGCTCGTGAAAGCCCTGGGGCAGGGCAAGGCCACCGGGGACGATTGGACCCTCACCGCCGACACCATCCACCTGATGGTCACGGAGCGGAAGCTGCAGCAGGCGTTCGCGTGGGGTTCGACGTCACGGGCCCACGCGGTGTCGAGCCTGCACACGATCGAGGCCGATTCGATCGCGGTCGACACCCCGGACGAGGTGCTGACGGAAACCCGCGCGTTCGGGCGCGCGCTCTCGCGTGCGAAGCGCGACTCGACCGCCCCCGCGGCCGACGTCGACTGGATCGCGGGCGACTCGCTGACCGCCCGGTTCGCCCAGGAGCGGGACTCGACCGGCCGCGAGCACTCGCGGCTGCAGCAGATCCTCGCCCGCGGGGCGGCGCGCGCCCTCACGCACCACTTCGACGACCGTGACTCGACCGCTCTCCCGTCAATTAACTATTCGCGCGGCCAGCGCATCGCCGTGGTGCTGCGTGGCGCGAAGATCGACCGGGTCGTCGTCGCCGGCACCGCCGACGGCGTGCACCTCGAGCCGCGGCCGCCGGCGCCCCCCGACACGACCAAGCAGCAGCCATGACCACCGCCGGCCGGCTCGCCGACCTGCTCGCCACGCGCGATTCGTCGCTCGCCCTTGCGGCGGCGGCCCTCGCCCGCATCGCGGACGCGCAGGGGCGCGCGACCTTCGGCGCGCTCGCGGTCGCCTACCGCGAGGAGTACCTCAAGCTGCGCGCCCACTCCAAGGGCTCGGCGCTCCCACCCTCCGAAGCGGGCAGCCTGTCGGTCGACGACGCGCGCACCTACCTCGCGACGTCGGTGTTGCCGCGGCTCGGCACCCTCAAGGTGCTGGTGGTCCCGGCGGGCGCGCTGGAGAGCGAGGCGCCGATCGGGTTTGCCGCCGACATCTGGGCCGAGATGCCCGCCGCGCGGGAGGCGGCGGCGCGGCGCTTCCTCGAGATCGCCGAGCAGACCCTCGCCCGGAGCGAGGCGGTGAGCGGCGAGCATCCGGCGGTGCGGGACGCCAGCCGGCTCGAAGCGCAACACCTCGTCAAGACCTACAAGAGCCGCCGCGTCGTGAACGACGTCTCGGTGCACCTCGCGCAGGGGGAGATCGTGGGCCTCCTGGGCCCGAACGGGGCGGGGAAGACGACGTGTTTCTACATGATCACCGGGCTCATCCGTCCCGACGAGGGCCGCATCCTGCTGGACGCGCGCGAGCTCACCACGGAGCCCATGTACCGCCGTGCGCGGGCTGGGATCGGCTATCTGGCGCAGGAGCCGTCGGTGTTCCGCAAGCTCAGCGTGGAGGACAACGTCCTCGCGATCCTCGAGACACTGCCCTTGGACGCGGGAGAGCGGCTGCGGCGCCTGGAGCGGCTGCTCGACGAGCTGGCGATCAAGCATTTGCGCCGTCAGAAGGCGTACCAGCTGTCGGGGGGGGAGCGGCGCCGGCTCGAGATCACGCGGGCGCTCGTCACCGAGCCCAAATTCCTGCTGCTCGACGAGCCGTTCGCGGGGGTGGACCCGATCGCCGTGCACGACATCCAGACGATCGTCGCCGGGCTGCGGCATCGCGGCATCGGCGTGCTGATCACCGACCACAACGTGGAGCAGACGCTCGACATCGTGGACCGCGCCTACATCATGTTCGAGGGCCGCGTGCAGGTCGGCGGCACGGTGCGGGATCTGGTGTTCGACGATCGCGTTGCCGACCTCTATCTCGGGCCCACCCTGACCGCGCGCCTGCGCGCGCGCATGACGCACGCCGCATGAAGACCGGCCTGCACCAGCACGCGGCCCTCCGCCAGGACCTGCGGATCAATCCCCGCCTCTACCAGGCGATGGATCTCCTCTACATGCCGCTGCTGGACCTGCAGCAGCACTTGAAACAGGAGCTGCTGGGCAATCCGTTCCTCGAGATGATCGAGCCGGAGGAGGAGACCGAGGCTCCCGCCCCCGAGCAGAAGCCCGCCGAGAAGGAGAAGTCTGGGGACGACGAGCCCGACTGGGAGAGCATCCTGCTCGAGGACCGCACCGAGTACGGGGTGCCGAGCGGCACCCTGGGCGGTACCACCGAGTACACCGAGCCGGTGACGGTCGAGACCAAGGACCTGATCGATTACCTGCGCGAGCAGACGCGCATGCTCGACCTCACCCCGCGCCAGCAGTTGCTCGTCGAGGAGTTCCTCGGCAACATCGGGGAGGACGGCTACCTCCAGGCGACCCTGGAGGAGATCCTGAAAGGCGCGAACCAGCTGCTCGAGGAGCACGAAGCCGAGTCGGAGCTCGACCTGAACGTCGCGCCCTACACCATCGCCGAGGCCGAGGAGATGCTGCGCATCATCCAGCAGCTCGACCCTCCCGGCATCGGGGCGCGCAACCTCCGCGAGTGCCTGCTGCTGCAGCTCGAGAGCCAGAAGCGGACCGACATCCTGGTCTACCGCCTCGTCAAGGAGGCGTTCGACGACCTGATCGCGCACCGCTGGAGCGATTTGGGGAAGCGCTTCGGGCTCGCGCCCGACGAGGTGCAGCGCGCCGCCGACGAGCTGGCGCGGCTCGACCCCAAGCCCGGCCTGCAGCACGCGGCCGGGAACGATGCGTATATCATCCCCGACCTGATCGTCGAGAAGATCGACGACAAGTACCACGTCTTCCTGAACGACGGCGGCCTGCCGCGGCTGCGCATCTCCCGCACCTATCAGGACATCGCCCGCGACAAGAAGAAGTACGACGTGGCGAGCAAGGAGTTCATCAACCAGCGGCTGAACAGCGCCCACTGGATGATCCAGGCGATCGAGCAGCGCCGCCAGACGATGCTCAAAGTGATGAACTTCATCGTCGACCGGCAGCGGGACTTCTTCGAGAAGGGCATCGAGTACCTGAAGCCGCTCACGCTGCGCGAGGTGGCCGACGTCATCAGCATGCACGAAAGCACCGTGAGCCGGGTGACGAACGAGAAGTACGTCCAGACGCCGCGCGGCCTCCTGCCGCTCAAGTTCTTCTTCTCGAGCGGCCTCGCGACCACCACCGGTGAGGACGCGAGCGCCCGGTCGATCAAGGCCCAGATCGAGAAGATGGTAGGCGACGAGAACCCGAAGGACCCGCTCACCGACCAGCAGATCGTCCAGATGTTCGAGCTGCGCGGGGTGAAGATCGCCCGGCGTACCGTCGCCAAGTACCGCGATCAGCTCGGCATCCTCCCCGCCCGGATGCGCAAGCGCCTATGAGCCTCGCCACCAACTCCATGCCCCCCGAGGTCAGCGTGCTCGTCCCCGCCAAGGACGAAGCCGAGAATCTCCCCGAGTTCGTGCGACTCGCCCGCGAAGCGCTGCTGCCGCTCCCGTACGCCTGCGAGCTCGTGATCGTGAACGACGGCAGCCACGACGGCACGGCGCGGGTGCTCGACGAGCTCGCCGCGAAGCATCCGTTCGTGCGCGTCGTGACCCACCGCGCGCAGCGCGGGATCGCCGATGCGCTCAAGTCCGGCGCCGACGCCGCCCGCGGCCGCGTGCTGGTGTTCTATCCCGCCGACCTGCAGTACCTCCCCGCCGATATCCCGGGACTCGTCGCGCCGATCCTCGACGGACAGGCCGACGTCGTCACGGGGGCGAAGCAGGGGAACTATGAAAAGCGCTTCGTGTCGGGGGTCTACAACACGCTGTGCCGCTGGCTCTTCGGGGTGCGCGTCACGGACCTGAATTCGGTGAAGGCGTACCGGCGCGAGGTGATGGACGCCCTCCCCACCCGGCCCGACTGGCACCGCTTCATGGTGGTGATCGCGGCGGCGCAGGGGTTCCGGCTCGCCGAGCGCCCGGTGCCGCTCTATCCGCGGCGCGCGGGGAAGACCAAGTTCGGCCTGGGCCGCATCCCCGTCGGCGTGCTGGACCTCTTGTCGGTGTGGTTCCAGCTGCGCTTCGGCCGCAAGCCGATGCTGTTCTTCGGCGTCTCAGGGGCGCTGCTCCTCGTCTGCGGATTCGCGGTGGGCGTCTACGCGTTAGTCGAGCGGTACGTCTACGGCATCGGGTTCCGACCGCTCCTGAACCTGATCATGCTGCTGGTGCTGTCCGGCCTGATCCTGTTCGGATTCGGGTTCGTGGGGGAAATGGTGGCCGGCGTGCGCGAGGAGCTGCGGGCGATCGAGCGCGAGGTGGAGCGGCTGCGGGAGCGGGGAGGGGACCGGTAGCCGGGGAATGCCGACCACCGACGACGTCAAGACGTGGTACAACCGGCACTACGCCGCCACAGGCCTGCAGAGCATGCGCCCCGCGGCGGCGTACCCGGTGTTCCTGGATCTCCTCGACGTGCACCCCGGCACGCGGCTGCTCGACGTGAGCTGCGGCTCCGGCTTCCTGCTCGAGGCGGCCCGCGCGCGCGGCGTGGAGGCCGTCGGGGTCGATCTCTCGGATCGGGCAGTGCGCGTCGCCAAGCACGTCGCGCCGGCAGCGCGCCTCGCCGTCGGGGCGGGGGAGCAGCTCGCCTTCCAGGGCGGCACCTTCGACTACGTCACCTGCCTCGGCTCCCTGGAGCACTTCCTCGACATGGGGCAGGGCGTCCGGGAAATGCTGCGCGTCGCGAAGCCCGCCGCACGCTTCTGCATCATGGTGCCGAACGAGGACTTCATCGGATGGAAGCTGCTGGGCCACCACGGCACGGCCCAGCAGGACATCAACGAGCACCTGCTGCCCCTCGCGGCCTGGCGGCGATTCTTCGCCGAGCAAGGGCTCGAGATTCTCCGCGTCACGCCCGACCGGTGGCACGCGGTGCGGTGGCGGAAGGCGACGGGCGGCGGCGCCACCCGTTTCGTCAGCGGGCCCCTGCTCGAGGCGGCGTGGCGGCTGCTCCCGCTCGCGTGGCAATACCAGTTCGTGTTCCTGCTGCGGCGGCGTAACACTCCTCCCACTGCGCCATAATCGCCGGCCACCCGAAGGCGGCGGCCACGTGCTTCCGCCCGGCCTCGCCCAGCCGGGCGGCGAGCGCCGGACCCCGGGCGAGGCGCTCGAGCGCGGCGGCGAGCGCGGCGGGATCGGCCGGGGGCACGAGCAGACCCGTCTCGCCGCTCCGCACGATGTCGGTGATCCCGCCCAGATCGCTGCCGATCACCGGCACGCCGTAGCTCATTGCTTCGAGCAGGACGACGCCTAACCCCTCCGTATCGCCCCGGGCGTCCAGGATCGACGGCAGCACGAAGACGTCCGCCGCGGCGTACGCGTCGCGCAGCTCGACCTCCGAGACGCGGCCGCGCAAGGTGACGCGATCGCCCAGGCCGTCGCGCGCGATCTGCGCCTCGAGGGAGACCCGCTCGGGTCCGTCGCCGATCACGCTGAGCCGCGCGCGCAGGTCGGGCGCCAGACGCCCGACCGCCTCGACGAGGTGGGTCACACCTTTGCGCTCCACCAGGCGCCCGACGAACAAGATCCGCAACGTGCCGTCCGCGGCGGGCACGCGCTTCGTTGCGGTGGGCGGGAAACCGAGCGTGTAGGGAATGACCCGCACCGGGGTGCGGGCGAAGCGGGCGATCTCCCCCGCCGTATACGACGAGATCGCGACGACCGCATCGGAGATCCGCAGCGCCCAGCGCACGAACCATCGCAGCCACGGCAGCGAGCTCTGCACCCAGCGCAGCTCGACGCCGTACCACGAGCTCACGAGGCGCGCCCCACTCGAGCGGCGGGCGATCCAGCCGAACAGGGCGTGGGGCACGGGCCAGTGCACGTGCACCACATCGTAACGCCGTCGCCGGGCGAGCCGGCGGATCGCCCACATGCCGGCGGCGACGTAGGCCAAGGGGAGGACCTTGTACAGGAGGGAACGCCGCATCCGGTCGGGCGCGGCCTCGTCGTGCGTCAAATCCTCCCAGCGCGCCGGCGCGTACCGGAACCGGTGCACGGGGATCCCTCGGAACTCCGCGTTCCCGCCCCCGCGGTACGCCGACGTGAAGACCTCCACTTCGTGTCCCGCGGCGCGGAGCCGCACGATCAGCTCGACGAGCCAGGGCACGATGACATCCTCGGGCCCGCGCGGGAACGCCGTGACGACGTGCAGGATGCGCATCAGGGTGTATACTATAGCCCCGAAGTGATTATCTTGGCAGCAGTTATCCCGTTTCCCCTGTCCCTCGAGCAAAGGATGCGAGCCTGGCTAACCCGGGCAAGGTGTGGTGGTATCGGGTCCTCCAGGCGCTCGTGCTGGCGGGGGCGGCGTACTACCTCATCCGCGTGGCCGCGCCCCACTGGCCCTCGATCCGGAGCCGGGACCTGGCGTGGCAGGCCGGCCCCCTCGCCGCGAGCGGCGCGCTCGTCCTGGTCACGCTGGCGATCCTGCTGGCGGCCTGGACGGCCAGCCTGCATTGGTGCGGCGCCCGGGTCCGCTATCGCGACGCGGCCCGGATCTGGTTCACCGCGAATCTCGCGCGGTTCATCCCCGGCACCGTGTGGCAGTTCGCGAGCCTAGCCGCGATGGCGTCCCGGTATCAGGTGTCGATGATCGCGGCGACGGCCACCGTGCTGCTCGAGCAGGTCATGCTGCTGATCACGGGGCTCCTCGTGATCGCGGCCCTGACGCCGTCGGTGCTGCACGCGGTCTGGTGGCAGACCGCCCTCGCCGCGGCGGCGGTGCTGGGTGCCGCCGGCCTCGCGCTGCCACGGCCGGGGGGCAGGGTAGGGCAGTGGCTCGAGCGTCGCCTCCCGGGCATCCGGCTGCTGTGGTCCGGCATGACGCCGGCGCGCCTCGCCATGTTCGCCGGCACTCTGGTCGTCCCCTGGGTGCTCTACGGGATCGCGTTCCGGCTGCTGGCCCTGGGCTTGCTCGGCGCGCCCCCCGGCTCGTGGGGATTCTACATCGCCGCGTTCACGGGCAGCTACGTCGCGGGGGTGATTGCCGTATTTGCGCCCGCCGGACTGCTGGTGCGGGAGGCAGCCCTGATCGGCCTGCTCTCGCCGCTCTTGGGGAGCGGTGATGCGGTCATTCTGGCGGCCGCGTCGCGGATCTGGCTCACCGCACTGGAGATCCTGGGCGCGGCGATCGTGCTCGCGCTCCCCACATCGACCGAGGCCTCATGACGAACGGCGCCGAACCCCGTTATCCGAATCTGACGGCCTTCGCGTGCACGGCGGTCTTCGTGCTGCTGCTGTGCGCGCCGATGCTGGCGGGCCAGTTCCTCATCGGACCCTCCAGCGACCAGTTCACCGCCGGCTACGCCTTTCGCGCCTTCTGGACCGACTACGTGCACGCCCACGGCGCTGTGCCGCAGTGGGATCCGTACATCTTCGGCGGGTTGCCTTTCGTCGCCGCGCCGCACGGGGACACGTTCCACCCCATCGTCCTGTTGCGGCTCATCTTCCCGACCGACGTGGCGATCAACGCGAGTTTCCTGATCCACCTCGTGTTGGCGGGATTCTTCACCTACCTGTTCCTGCGCGGCTTCGGCCTGCCGTGGGTCGCCGCGGTGGCGGGCGGGATCGCGTATCAGCTGACGGGGCAGGTGGCCTCGCTCGTCCACTCGGGGCACGACGGGAAAATCATCGTATCGGCCCTCTTGCCGCTCGCCCTCTGGGCGCTCACCCGGTGGATCCGCGACGGCCGGTTGGCGGGGGCCGCCGTCCTGGCCATCAGCGTGGGCCTGGCGATTCTGAGCCCGCAGCTCCAGATGGCGTACTACCTCATGCTGGCCGCCGGGCTGTTCGCGCTCTACCTCGCGTTCCTCGATCCCGATCGCCCCGCGCGGCGTACTGCCATGATCCGTTTGGCCGGCGCGCTCGGGGCCGTGCTGCTCGGCGGCGCGATCGCCGCCATTCAGGTGTTGCCGTTCCTGCAGTACATCCCGTTTTCCCCGCGCGCCGACGAGGGCATTTCGAGCGGCTGGGCGCACGCCACGTCGTGGGCGATGCCGCCCGAGGAGCTGCTGAACACGCTGCTGCCTCAGGTCTCGGGGCTCAAAGAGCTCTACTCGGGTCAGAACTTCTTCAAGCATCACACCGAGTACTTGGGGGTCGGCACCCTCATCCTCGCCACCATCGGGGTGACGCAAACCACCCGAACGCGGCTGCGGTGGGCGTTCGTGGGCCTGGCCGCGTTCTTCCTGACCTTCGCCCTGGCCGGGGCGACGCCGTTCTTCCGGATCTGGTACGCGGTCCTGCCGATGATCAGCAAGGCGCGCGCCCACAGCATGGCCTTCTACCTCGTGAGCTTCGCGGTGGCGGTGTGGGTCGCCTTCGGGGTCGAGCGCGTGCTGCGGCGGGAGCAGCCGGTGCGGGGGCTCATCGGCTGGCTCGTGGTTCTCGGCGTGGTCGCGCTCTTCGGCTTGAGCGGCGCGTGGTCCAACGTCGCCCGTTCCTTCGCCGATCCCGCCAAGATCGAGAACATCGCCGCCAATCGCGATGCGCTGCTCTGGGGCGCGCTGCGGGTCGCGCTGTTCGGCGCCGCCACCATCGGGCTGCTCTGGGCGTGGGGGCGCGGGAAAGTGCCCGCGGCGCCGTTCGCGCTGCTCCTCTTCGGGCTCCTCGGCCTCGATCTCGCTTCGATCGACCGGCAGTTCTTCGTGTTCTCGCCGGCCGCGCGCCGGTTGTTCGCGCCCGACGCGATCACAGACCGTATCCGGGCCACGCCGCTGCCGTATCGGGTGTGGGATGCGAGCAATACGTATGGCGGCTCGATCCTCATGAGCTACGGCATTCCTCAGGTCCTGGGGTACCACGGCACCGAGATGCGCGCCTACGACGACCTGCTCGGCGGGAAGAATGTGTGGCGCAACCTCGCCCACCCCGAGCTGTGGCGCCTCCTCGCGATCCGGTACGTGCTCGTGGGAGACAGCGTCAACATCCCGGGCTACCACCGCGTCCTGGGACCGGTCGTCAACGCCCTCGGGAACCGGACGTACCTGTACGAGGCCGACAGCCCGCCCCCGTACGTCCGCGTCATCCCGGCGGCCGTGAAGGGATCTGCCGACCGCATCGTCCCCACGCTCCTCGACCCGAGGCTCGACTACGACCGGCTGCTGCTCTTCGATACGGACGAGCCCGTCAACCCGCTGCCGGTCGACTCCATGCCCGCGCCGAGCCCCACGCGCGCGCAGGTCACGGCGTGGGAGCCGGGGCGGATGACGATCACGTTCGATCCCGCGCCGCCCGCGCCTAGCTACGTGCTCGTGTCCGAGAACTGGTATCTGGACTGGCACGCGACCGTGGACGGGGAGGACGCGGCGGTCCTGCGCGGGGACCAGACGTTCCTCACGGTCCCGGTGCCGGCCGGCGCACGCCGAGCGGAGCTGGTGTATCGCTCCGCGCGGTACCGAACGGGCCGGCTGATTTCGATCCTAGCGGTCGTGATCGCCGTCGGGTGTCTCGCGGGTCCCCCCCTCACGAAACGGTTCGCCCGCCGTGGCTGAGCGCGCCCTGGTCGTCATCCCGACGTACAACGAGGCGGCGAACCTCCCGAATATCGTCCCCCAGGTCCTGGCCCAGGACCCGCGGCTCGATGTGCTGGTCGTGGACGACAACTCCCCCGACGGTACCGGCCGCATGGCCGACGCCATCGCGGGGGCGAATCCCCGCGTGCACGCGCTCCACCGGGAGGGGAAGCTGGGCCTCGGGACGGCGTACATCCGGGGCTTCGGCTGGGCCCTGGAGCGCGGCTACGATTACATCTTCGAGATGGACGCTGACTTTTCCCACGACCCGGCGTACTTGAAGGACTTTCTCAAGGCCATCGAGAACGCCGACGTGGTGCTGGGCTCGCGCTACCTCGACGGGAAGGTGGCCGTGGTCAATTGGCCGATGGGGCGCTTGATGCTATCGTATTGCGCCAACATCTACGCCCGCTGGATCACGGGGCTCCGCATCTGGGACTTGACGGGCGGCTTCAAGTGCTTTCGCAGGCGCGTGCTCGAGGCGATCGACCTGTCTCAAGTGCGCTCCAATGGGTATGCCTTTCAGATCGAGATGAGCGTCCGCGCATGGCGAAAAGGGTTCAAGCTCCGGGAGATTCCCATCGTGTTCGTGGACCGGACCGAGGGGCAAAGCAAGATGAATCGGGCCATCGTCCGCGAAGCGGTGTGGATGGTGCCCCGGCTGCGGCTCCTGGGCTGGTTCGGCCGCATCTAGTCGGCCTCCCCATCTACAAGATGACGGGGTCGGGCAACGACTTCGTCATGGTGGATGGCCGGGTCTCGACGGCGGAGGAGTGGACGGCCGCCGACATTCAGGCGGCGTGCGCCCGCGGCACCGGGGTGGGCGCCGACGGGCTCGTCTTCGTGGGCCCGGGCTCCCGGCCGGGGGCCGTCCGGATGATCTACTTCAACTCCGATGGCTCCCGCGCCGCCATGTGCGGCAACGCCGCCCTGTGCAGCACCACGCTCGCCGCCCATTTGAGCCTCGGCGCGGCCGACGGGATGGATCTCGAGACCGACGCCGCCACCTATCGCTGCCGGATCGCGGGCCACGGGCGCGCGGAGCTGCACCTGGCGCCCGTGCAGGCCCCGAACGCCGTCTCCGGGCTCCAGCTGGCCCCCGGCGAGCGGCGTGCGGCCCTGGGCGTGGTGGGAGTGCCGCACCTCGTCGTCCTCCTGGACGATGTCGACGAGCTCGATCTCGGGGGCCGCGGCCGAGCCCTCCGGTTCGACCCGGCCGTCGCCCCGGAAGGGGCCAACGTCAACTTCATTTCGCCAGGGAGCGCGGAGGGGGTGTGGCGGATGCGGACATACGAGCGGGGCGTAGAGGCCGAAACCCTGGCGTGCGGGACTGGCTCCGTGGCCGCCGCCTGCGCGCTCGAGGAATGGGGATTGGGACGTCTACCCATCAACATCCAGACGCGCAGCGGGCGGTTGCTCGAGGTCAAAGCGACTAAGACGCGGGGCGGCGGCTATGAGGACGTGTGGCTTGCTGGGGAGGGGCGGATGGTGTTTCGGGGCGTGCTCACGTGATCGGCTTGTCCACATTCACACATGGCCCAACTTAACATAATATCTATTATACGAAGTTAACTACCGTCATAGTGTCCCTTTGGTGAGCTCACCCAGCCGCACCTTCGCTTCGGTTACGGCCCCCTCCTTCGGCAACTCCTTCACGATCTGCCGGTACACCAGGATCGCCTTGGCAGTGTCCCCGGCAACCGCCCAAGCGCGTCCGGCATCGGACAGCATCTGCGCCTTCAGAAAGGCCAGCCGAGCGCGCCCCGCCCCCGTCTCGTAGGCCTCCGCAGCCTCCTGCGGGCGCCCCAGGTTCTCATAGGCGGCCCCGAGCAGCCCGTAGGCTTGCGCCCGGAAGGCAGCGCCGGCGCTCGGCGCGAAGTCCCGCAGCACCTCCACCGCCTGCTGAGGCTGGCCCTGGAGCAGCCGTACTTGGGCCAGCAGCAGCCGCCCCTCAGCGGCGGCGTTGGTACCGGAGTAGTTCTCAACGATCCGGGCCAGCTCGCTCGCGGCGAGCGGCAGATTCTGGTTCTCGTACGCATACCGCGCACCCTGCAGCTGGCGGCCGGCGATCGTCTCGCTGCGCCTGTTGGATGAGACCGTCCACACGAATAGCACGGCACCCACGACGAGCGCGGTGACCACCCAGCCCGTGGCCCGTTTGTGGGCCTTGGTCCATTCGAGCGCGCGCTCGAGGAATGGTTCGACCTGCGTCGTCGCTCCCGCGTGCGTCACCGTCTGCGTCGCCATCTCGCCTCGTTCCTCGTGGTTGCACCCC
>Ga0326597_10001433_pt1 | contig 38723 bp, 38 predicted proteins | sample RVTome_12_FD_203789 | JGI IMG/M metagenome (GOLD analysis project Ga0326597, IMG submission 203789) | Soil microbial communities from uranium-contaminated site in the Upper Colorado River Basin, Wyoming, United States - RVT100D185 | ecosystem: Environmental > Terrestrial > Soil > Contaminated >... | reverse complement strand
CGACATCGTCGCGATCTCGTGCGTTACGGCGCTGCTGGTGGATTGACGTGCGCTGCCCGAGCCCGGGGTGGGCGTCTGCTCGCCCTATTTCAGCGTGATGTAGATCTTTCCGGCGCCTTCACCGCGAAGCACTTCGATGCGGTCGATACGATCCGGGTCGATCTCGTCGAGCCGTCCCTCGTGGAGCACCCCGTCCACGTAGACTTCGACGTCGTCGGGTAGGTTCGCGGCCGTCACGACGCCCGCGCCGGCTTCCGTCCGGCGGACCCGAAATCCGACGTCCGGGGCGTCCTCGACCACGTCCTGGGACGCCGTGGGCTCGTAAGAATCCATTACTCGGCCCAGCGTCCCGGCGGCGGCGGCCTCGGAGGTCGTCACCACCACGACCCCGTTCGCCCCACGCTCGCCGTACCACTCCCGGGCGACCCCTCCGCGTAACACCTCGACCCGCACGACCCCGAGCGGATCGAGATCCGAGAGAGACCGATCGGTCTCCTCGCCGTCGACGATGATCAGTGGCTCGCCGTCCCTCAACGCAATCCTCCTGCTGAGCTCCTGACCGGATAGAGCCCGAGCGGAAACGCCGGTGGGTACGCTCGCGCTGGCTTCGGTCGAGGCGGGTCCAACCCCCGTCGGCGCCGGCGCCTCGCAAGCAGCCACGGTGAGAGCCGCGACGGCCGCGGCGATGCCGGCGGTCGTCGCTAGACGGTTCGATGCGGGTCGGGTGATCATGACGGTCAACCTCCGTTCGAGGAGTGGAATCGGTCTGCCCAGAGCCAGGGCGGGAACGGGTGGGGGATGGACGCGCGAGGCGCATTCCAACAGCACGTCCCCGTACCGTCCCCACGGAACGCCCCCTTTCAGGACGCGACGGTCGCAATCGATCTCGACCGACTGTCGGAGCCGCGAGACCATCCACCAGAGCGGGATGTTCCAGGGCGTCGCGACGACCGCGAGGGCGCCGGCGAACACGACGAGCGTATCGCGCGCGGCTCGGTGCTCGGCCTCGTGCAGCCACGCGATCCGAAGAAGCTCCCGGTCGAGCTGGAGCGCCCATTCCGGAAGCACGATCTCGGGCCGGACGATCCCGACGAGCGCGGGTCCGAAGTTCGGGGCGACGAGGACGTCATCGTCCTCCAGACGCATCCGCCGCCACCCGCGCGCGGCGCGCACGATACGCACGAGGCCCCCGGCGAGAAGGATGAGAAGAAGCACGCTCGCGAGGGGCCACGCGAACGCGAGGACCATGTCGAGACTTTCGGCGCGCATCGCGAGATAAGAGGCGGCCTCGGTGATGCGGGCAATCAGCCGCGACAGCTCGGCCGCCAGGCCCGATGAGGGCTCGACGACGTGCACGGGCGGCGGCCCGGCCGCCGACCAGGATTCGACGGCAGGGCTGGACGTCCCGGGGCGCATCCAGGACCAGAGTTGCAGTCCCGGCGTGGCCGCGATCGCGCCGGCCCACACCCACCTGGTGGGCCCCCCGCTGCCCAGAAGCGCGCGTTCCGCGAACAGCGCCCCGATTCCGAGCAGGGTCGTGGCGGCGACGGCCCAGAGCATCCATACCGTCATGCCCCCTCCCTGCTCCCGTCCGGAGCCGCCGGTTCGTTTACGCGGTCGCGTTCGACTTCACGCGCGGCGCTGGTCGTGTCCTCGCGGGCCGTGGCGTCCAGCAGCGCCTTGAGTCGCTCCACCGCGGCGGCGTCGAGCGGGCGATCGGCGACCAGGCGCGCGACTGCGAGCTCGGCCGACCCGGCGAAGATCCGGTCGACGACGCGCGCCAGGGCCGTATCCCCGGCTGCGGAGCGATCCACGAGAGGGAAGTAGCGATAGGCTCTGCCCTCCTGCTCGTGCCGAACCGCACCCTTCTCCTCGAGGATCTGGAGGAGCTTCAGGACGCCCGTGTATCCTACCTCGTCGGCCAAGGCGTCTCGCACTTCCGCCACCGTTCCGGACCCATGACCCCACAGCACGCTCATGACGTCGAGCTCGCGGTCGGTGAGGCGTGGGTCGTCGCTCATGGTGGCTCCGGCGTGGTGCGGTCGGGGACTGCTGGATCGCGGATTGTACGATGAGTTTCGTAATAAGGTATGGCCCGGGTGTCGATTTGTCTACGATGAGTTTCGTATGTCCCTTGTTGGGGCCCCGCGCTGCAGGGCCCCGCGCTCAGTCTGACCTGAGCGCCCTGACCGGGTTCACGCGGCTCGCCCTCCGCGCGGGCAGATAGGCCGCGAGGGCGGCCACCACGCCCAGCACGAGCGGTGCCGCGAGCAAGGCCAGCGGATCCGTCCCCGCGATGCCGAAGAGGAAGCCCTCGACCACCGCCCCGAAGCCGACCGAAACGGCGATGCCGATGGCGCCGCCGACTGCCACGAGGACGAGTCCGCCCCGGAGGACGAGGGCGACCACGGCGCCCCGCTCGGCTCCGAGCGCCATGCGGATGCCCATCTCGCGGGTGCGGCGCGAGACCCCGTAGCTTACCATCCCGTAGAGCCCCATGCAGGCGAGGATCAGCGCCAGGCCGCCGATGAGCGACAGGAGCGTCGCGGCCATGCGTGGCAGGAAGTACACGTATCCGAGGTGATCTTGGAGCGTGCCGACCTCGGAGAGGAAGAGGTCGGCGTCGAGCGCGCGCACTTCGTCACGGACGATCCCCGCCAACTCGCCGGCCGGGACGCGGCCCCGCGCCACGACCTGGAACTCGCCGGTCAGCCCCCCACGGTACGGCAGATACATGTAGGGCCGAGGCGCTTCCCCGAGGCTCCAGATCTTCACGTTGTCCGCCACGCCGACCACCGTCAGCGCGTCTTCAGGATCGCCGCCACGGTGCAGTACACGCCCCACCGCGGACTCTCCCGGCCAGTACCGCTCGGCGGCGGCCTGGCTGAGGATCACGACGCCCGCGCCCGACTCGGTCTCGCCAGGCTCGAATGCCCGGCCCTCCCTCAAGGAGATCCCCAGGGTCGTGAAGTAGGCGGGTGTCACCTGCGCGACCTCGAGCACATGGAGGCTCTGGTCAGGAGGCGGAGCCACCCCCGGGACGGCGAAGGAGGTATTCACGGTGCCCAGGGCCAGGGGCATCCTGGATGTCGTCGCGACCGACGCCACCCGAGCATCGGTTTCGAGACGACGCGTGAGCTCAGCGACCAGGTCACGCCGCTGATCGGCGTCATGGACGTTCGGATCCGCCTCGACACGGACCACGCCGCCCTCCCGCGCCGAGAACCCGACATCCACGTCGGTGGCCGTCTGGAGCGAGCGGACGAAGAGAGCCGCCCCGAACAGGAGGACCGTCGACAGCGTCATCTGGGCGGTCACGAGAACGGCCCGCCCGCCGACCTTCTTCCGGTCCGCGCCGGCTCCGGCATCGCCCCGCAGGGTGGAGGCCACCGGGGCCCGCGTCGCCTCCATGGCGGGAGCCAATCCGAACAGGATCGCCGCGACCATGGCGATGCCCGCCGTGAACAGGAGCAAGCGGCCGTCGAGCACCACCGAAAGGTCCAGCGGCACCGGGAGCGGCAGCTCGACGGCGACGAGCGCCCGGGCCGCCAACTGACCGAGCGCGAGCCCCAGGGCGGCACCTACCCCCGCGAGCAGGAGCGATTCGATCAGCAGCTGCCGTATGATCGCGCCGCGTCCCGCCCCCAGGGCGACGCGGATGGCCATCTCCTTTCTCCGGTCCACCGCGCGACTGAGGAGGAATCCGGCGAGGTTGACGCATGCCACCAGCAGCACGAGCCCCACTGCCCCGAACAGCAGAGCCGTCATCGCCAGTACCACGCCATCGAAGCCGGGGTGGAGGCGCACGTCCGCCAGGGATACCCCCACGAGCTCGAGGGAGCCGCGCCGCTCGGGGTTCAACGCGTTCTGCTCCGCGTTGTACCGGCCCGCGATGGTCTCTACGACGACTTTCGCCTCATCCGCGGAACGACCGGGGCGGAGCCGCGCGCTGATGGTCAGGTCGCCCGCCTGCATCTTTCCGGGCGAGAGGTGCGGATACATGCTGATGGGAACCCAGAACCCCGTACCGATCCCGGGTGCGATGCGTCCGCGGAAGCTGGCGGGCGCGACGCCGACCACGGTGTAGGGCCGTCCGTTCAGGCGCAGCTCTCCGCCCACCAATCCGGGATCCGCACCGTAACGCCCGCGCCACACCTCATCCGAGATCACGATGACGGGGTGCGTGCCGGGAGTGGCGTCTTCCTCGGGGAGGAAGGTGCGTCCCCTGGCCGCAGTGACGCCCATCACGTCGAAGTAGTTGCCCGTCACCATCTCCCCGAGCACGGGCTCGCCGCCGCCGTCGGGTGTCTCGAACCGCCCCGGAAAGAGACTGTGGGCCGCCACCGCTTCGAACACGTCGGTCCCGCCCTCCTCCACGAGCTCGTAGTTCCGGTGCCTGTTGAAGAAGTACTGGCCGTCGGGCGTGAGCGTGTAGATGTCGACGATCCGCTCCGGGTCGTCAACGCCCCAGTCCTGAAAGACAAGGGAGTCGATCAACGAGAAGATGGCCGCGTTGGGGCCGATGCCCAGCGCCAGCGACAGGACGGCCACGCCGGTGAAGGCGGGAGACTTGAGCAGGGAGCGCAGCGCGAATCGGAGATCGTCGTAGAGAGCACGCACGGGTCCGTCTCCATGGGGTTGTGCCGGGAATCGGCCCGGCGTGGTCGGAAGGCTCCGTATCTCCTTGCGGAGACGCAGCACCGATGGCGACAGCACGTCTCGCCAATACTCGAGCCGGGCGCGCACCGGGTTCTCACGGGACCGGCGCTCGAACCGTTCCTCGAGGTCCCCCGCCACGGCCTCCCCGATCTCACCGGGGAGAATCGACTCCAGTAAGAGGCGGGCGAGGCGCGGCGGGCGGCGCGGCATCATGGCAGCGCCTCTCCCGGGGTCGTGGCGGGGAGCCCGTCCCAGAGACGCTCGAACGTGCGACGGGCGACGCGCAGCCCTTCGATTCCGGCGGGCGTGATTGCAAAACACCGCTTCGACTTGCCGCCGCGGACGGGGGTGGGCTCGGACCGGCTGGAGCGCAGAAGCCCCTTCTTTTCGAGACGCACGAGCGTGACGTAGACGGCGCCCTGGGCGATGTCGCGCCCGGTCCTGGCCTCGAGCTCGTCCCGCACGCTGCCACCGTAGGCGGCGGCTCCCAGTCGCCAGACCGCCAGCAACACCTGCTGCTCGAAGTCACCCGGGGTATCCGTCGTCATCCGCTCCCCTCCCTTCGTACAGGCCGTCCCAACCCGCGTCACGCTAAAACATACGAGATAGTTTTTATCCGGGTTTCATCGGGATTTTCGTGATCCCGGGTCGGATCGACCACCCGGGGATCGCCGTATTCCTTGCCTGAGCGTTCCGTTCGTTCTTACAATTGTTCCTGTCGATGCATTCCGTCGCCCGTTCCGCGGGGACGCTTCAGCTATCCCCAACCCAGAAGGGAGCACCGAGTCCATGGGCTTTCAGGTGTCGCAGAACGGTGAGATCACGCTCGTCGAGGTCGAGGGCCAGCTCATCGTCGGCAATCGCCAGGAGCTCAAGCAGCAGGTGCTGGAGCGGCTGGAGGGAGGAGATCGAAAGTTCGTCATCGACTTCTCCAACACGGGCTACATCGATTCCTCGGGCCTCGGGGTGCTGGTCAGCCTCTCCAAGAAGATCCGGGAGCAGGGTGGCGAGCTTCGCCTCTCGAGCCTGAACGAGGATCTGCGAACGCTGTTCGAGCTGACGAAACTCGACACGCTGTTCCGGATCGCGGACACGAAGACCGAAGCGCTGGAAGGGTTCTGATCGAGTACGACGACATGGCCGCCCCGACGGGACGAGACATCGTCCTGGAGCTTCCCTCGGATATCCGCTCCATTGAGCGGACCGTGGAGTACGTCATGCTCCGGTGCCGCGACTGTCGCGCGCAGGCCCGCCGTCTCGACCTCAATTTTCGCGTGGGCCTGACCGAGGCCCTGTCCAACGCCATGCTGTACGGGAACGGCCACGATCCCTGCAAGCGGGTGAAAGTCGAGATCACCGTCGCAAACGGTCGTCTCCAGGCGCGCGTAACCGATCAGGGCAACGGATTCGATCCGACCGCGGTGCCCGACCCGACGGAGCCCGCCAACGTGAGCAAGCCCTGCGGTCGAGGGCTCTTCCTCATGCGCTCGCTGCTCGACGAGGTGTGGTACAACGATCGTGGGAACCAGGTGACCCTCGTGCTGAGACTCGATCCCGGTGACGCCCTCGAAGGCGGCATCCCGGCGTGAATTCGCAGGACCGGTGGGTCCGCGGGACCCTGCCGGATCCGCTCCTCGAATCGATCGGGGCCTTCGAGCAAAGGTTCGGCGCCCGTATCCGGATCGAGACCCGAGGGGGAGAAGACGGCTCCGTTCCGGGTGAGTTGCTCCACGAGACGCCCGGGATGGACGAGACGCCGCCCCCCGGTGCTTGCGTGCGTCGGATCGCCGTCGGACAGGGTGATGGCGCCGACACGTACGAGCTCCGGGTCGATGCCTCGAGCCCGGCGTCCGCGGAGGACGTGGCCGAGGCGCTCGCTCCCATGCTCCAGTTCGCGTCCCAGACCGGACGCGAGCTCCAGCAGTTCACCTACGAGCTCTCGGAGCGATTCGAGGAGATCAACCTACTCTACTCGATCAGCGAGACGCTCGGAACCACGCTCGATCTTGTCGACGGCGCCCACCAGATCCTCGCCGAGGTCTGTGACGTGATGGGCGCGAAGCGGGGCTCCATCTGGGTCTATCGCGGGGCGACGTCCTCGCTGTACCTCGCGGCGGAGGTGGGGGACGACGGCAGGGACCTTCCGGTGTCTCCGGACGATCCGGACACGATCACCGCAATGGTATTCCGCGACGGTCGTTCCATCATCGCGACCCGGCTCGCGACCGCCGAAGAGCGGGGCAACGGTGATCAGGGAGATTCGTTCCTGTCCGTGCCGATCCGGTACTCGCCCGGGCAGGGCGGCTCCCGCACGGTCGGGGTCATCAACCTGATCGGGCGTCGCGACGGAAGCCGCTTCAGCACCGCGAATCAGCGGCTGCTGGCGGCCATCGCTTCACAGGTGGGCGCGGCCATCGAGAACAACCGCCTCGTGCGCAAGACGTTGTCCCGCGAGCGCATGGTGCGCGAGATGGAGCTGGCGCACGATCTCCAGATGAAGCTGCTTCCGGATCCGTCCCGCTTCACCGCCGCGGAGGCCGCGGGACGGGTGGTGCCCACTGAGCAGGTCGGCGGGGACTTCTACCAGCTCTTCGAGCTACCGGAGGGCAAGGTTGGGGTGATGCTCGGCGACGTGTCGCTGCATGGATTCCCGTCGGCTCTGATCATGACGCTCGCCATGAGCGCGGCCGGAATCTACGCCAGGGAGTACGATTCACCGGCCGCGGTGCTCCGCGGGCTCGACGACGCGCTCCGGGACGAGCTCGAGACCACGGAGATGTTTCTCACGGTCATCTACGGAGTCATCGACGCGGCCGCCGGAACGCTGGTATATGCGAACGCCGGGCATCCCCATGCGTTCGTGGTGGGAGCCGACGGCTCGACCGATCGGCTCGGCGCGACCGACCCGCCCGTGGGCTTCGCGGGTCCGGACGCCTACCACGAGCAGTGTCGGCCGTGGCGAACCGGGAAGGATCTCCTGCTCCTCTTCACGGACGGCCTCTCGGATGCGCTCACGACCACCACGCGCGGCAACGGCGAGCGGTTGGTGCTCGACACGGCAGTCCAGTCGCGCTTTTCGACGCCCGGGGACGTGATCCACGCGCTCTTCGAGCTGACCGGGCAGGCCCAGGCGCCCTCGCTGGGCGACGACCGGACGGCCCTCGCCGTTCGCATATAGCCCGCGTGACCGAGCCGCACCGCGCGAAGAAGTCGCTGGGCCAGAACTTCCTTCTCGACCCGAACCTCCAGCGCAAGATCGTCTCCGCGCTCGAGGCCGGGCCGAATGACGAGGTGCTCGAGATCGGGCCGGGGCATGGCGCGCTCACAGACCACCTGGAGGGACGAGTCGGTCGGCTGGTGCTCGTCGAGATCGACGATGAGCTCGCCGCCCGGCTCGAGCGGCGTTTCGAGGGGCGCGCCGACGTGGAAGTCGTGAACCGGGACGTGCTCGAGGTGCCGTTCGGCGAGGTCTCGCGCGATCCCGGTGCGCTCAGGGTGATCGGAAACATCCCCTACAACATCACCACGCCGATCCTCTTCAGAATGCTCGAGCGACCCCGACCGGCGCGTATCGTGCTCATGGTACAGGACGACGTCGCGGATCGGATCGTGGCTCCGGTGGGCACGCGGGCGTACGGTGCGCTGTCGGTCGGCGTCCGCAGCGTGGCCACGGTGGAGCGGCTCTTCCGGGTGGGTCGCAAGTCGTTCCGTCCGGTGCCGCGGGTGGATTCCGCCATTATCCGCATCGACCCGTTCCGACCCGAGCGCACGACGGCCGAGCAGGAGGCGAGGCTCAGGGCGCTGGTACGGGCGGCCTTCCAGTGGCGGCGCAAGCAGTTGGGGAAGATCCTCAGGGACCACCCGGAGCTTGCTCATTCGGATGCCGTGGTCGGGGCCGCGGCGGAAGCGGCGGGGGTCGTGCTCACCGACCGTCCGGAGCGGCTGTCACCGGAAACGTTCGTGCGGCTGGCCCTCGCGTTGCCCTAGCCGGAGCGTGGACCTACTTTTTGTGAACTTTTTCACAAGCCACTCCTCCCCGCCGTGCGATCCATCCGTCCGTCCGTGTCCAGACGCATTCCCGAAAGCACTGTCCGTCGCCTGTCGCACTATCTCCGTTCGCTCGAGGAGTTGGCCAGGGAAGAGGGACTCACCGTGTCGAGCGAGGAGCTCGCGAAGCGCGGGCAGACGACCGCCGCGCAGGTCCGCAAGGACCTTTCCCACTTCGGCTCTTTCGGGAAGCGTGGGCTCGGTTACCAGGTCGACGGGCTCGGCCGGAGATTGCGTCAGATCCTCGGCGTCGACCGCACGTGGCGCATCGCGCTCATCGGCGCGGGGCGGATCGGATCGGCCCTCTTCGCGTATCCCGATTTCCAGTCGCGGGGGTACGACTGCGTAGCGGTGTTCGACGCCGATCCGGAGAAGATCGGGCTCAGGTGGGGTGACGTGATCATCCAGAGCTCGGACGCGATCGAGGAGACGGTTCGGGCCGAGGCAGTCGAGCTCGTGATCCTGGCGGTGCCGGCCTCGGCCGCGCAGGACCTCGCGGAGCGCTCGGTGGCCGCGGGGGCGAAGGGGATCCTGAACTTCGCGCCGATCCGTCTTCGGCTGCCCAAGGATGTGCACGTGGAGGACGTCAGCCTCGTCATGGAGCTCGAGGCGTTGTCGTTCGCCATCACCCAATCAGGAGGAGTGCCGGAGTGACCCCCGTTTCCGACGCATCGCGACCCGCCGGGGATCGATCCCTGGTCCGGGCAGTGGTGCGCCGGCTCGGCGGGGGGCCCGCGCACACCTTCGAGCTGGCGCAGGACGTGCTCGGACTCAAAGGCAACCCCGGCGCCCTGGCCGCGACGGTCTTCCAGCTCCTGTCCGCCGACCGCCGCTTCCTGGTCGACGAGAACGGTGTCTGGCGGCTGGATCCCGATGCCGTGCCGCTCGGGCGGCCTCTCTCCGAGACGCGCTTCGCGGTGGTCGACGTGGAGACCACGGGCGGGGCGTCGTGGCGCGGCCACCGCATCATCGATATCGGCATCGTCGAGGTGGCGGATGGCGAGGTGGTCGCCGAGTACGAGTCGCTCGTGAACCCGGGGCGAGGCGTGCCTCCCGCGATCACGTCCCTCACGGGCATCACGACCGACATGGTCCGGGGGGCGCCGTACTTCGAGCACGTGGCCGACGAGATCGCCGAACGCCTCCGCGGCCGCGTCTTTGTCGCGCACAACGCGATGTTCGACTGGGGCTTCGTGTCGCGGGAGCTGATCGACGCGCTCGGGGACGCACCCGACGTGCCGAGGCTCTGCACCGTGCGCCTAGCGCGTCGTCTCGTGCCCGAGCTCAGGCGCCGGAACCTCGATGTCGTGTGCCGCCATTTCGATGTCCCGATCCACGCGCGCCACAGAGCGCACGGGGACGCGCTGGCCACGGCGCGCGTGCTGCTCCGCCTCCTGGACGAGGCGGCCGGGCTGGGTCTCGAGGACCTCGGCACCCTGGAGGAATACGTCCGCCGCCGCCGCGCCCGCCGCCGCTTCGATCCGAATCAGTTCTCGTTGGAGGGCTTATGACCCGTGATATCCAGGATCTGCCGCTGAGCCGGAGCACGACCGTGGGCTCCATCCGCATCCACGCGCTCGAAGCCGGCCTGCAGTGGCTCGATGGCGGCGCCATGTTCGGCGTCGTGCCCAAGCCGCTCTGGGAGCGCCGCATCCCCGCGGACGACCGGAACCGTATTCCGCTCGCGCTCCGGTGCATGCTGGTCGAGGCCCCGGGCGCGCTGGTGCTCGTCGACACGGGCATCGGCAACAAGGAGGACGAGAAGTTCCGGGTAATATACGGGGTGCAGAACGAGGGCACGCCCACCCGACTCGAGGACGCCATCCGACAAGCGGGTTTCGAGCCGTCGGACATCGACATCGTGCTCGACACCCATCTCCACTTCGATCATGCCGGCGGCAACACGCTGCGGGACGAGGACGGTCGGGTGAGGCCGGCGTTCCCGGGCGCACGGTACGTGGTCCAAGAGGCGGAGCTCGTGTTCGCGAAGAGCCGTAACGAGCGCATCCGCGCAAGTTATCTGGAGGCCAACCACGCGCCGGTGACCGAGGCAGGACTCTGGGACCTCGTGCGGGGCGAGGTGGAGATCACCGAAGGGGTGCACGTCCTCCCGACGCCCGGGCACACACCGCATCACCAGTCGGTGCTGGTGCGCAGCGGTGCAGAGACGGCATGCTTCCTGGCCGACGTCTGCCCGACATCCGCGCACCTCCCGCTGCCCTGGATCATGGGCTACGACCTCGAGCCGCTCGTGACCCTCGAGTCCAAGCGGGGCCTCTGGACGAGGGCGCGTGAGGAGGACTGGCTCCTCGTCTTCGAGCACGACCCGACGACGGCGTGGGGACGGCTCGACCCGGACGCGGACAAGCCGGCCCTTCGCGAGGGCGTCGTCGCCTGAGCCCACCGTCATGACCGGGCCCGGTTTTTTCGGTATCTTGTTGACTCTCCCGCGCGGGGCGTGAGCCCGGGCGGTGGACTCGAAAGCAAGCTTCGACCCGGACATGAGGGGTTTCAGGAACGATATGGCTGACACATCCAAGACCGCCGTCATTCTCAAGGGTGGCGCCCGCACGCCCATCGGACGTTTCCTCGGCGGGCTGAGCCCGCTCGCCGCCACCGAGCTCGGCTCCATCGCAATCCGGGCCGCGGTCGAGCGCGCCGGCATCGACGTGGGGGACATCGACGAAGTCATCATGGGCAACGTCGTGACCGCGGGAGAGGGCCAGGCACCCGCGCGCCAGGCCGCAGTCAACGGCGGGCTCCCGGCGACCATCCCGGCGCTCACGGTGAACAAGGTGTGCGGCTCGGGCCTCAAGTCCGTGATGCTCGCCGCGCAGGCCATCCGCGCCGGCGACGCGCGCCTCGTGGTAGCAGGCGGCATGGAGTCCATGTCGAACGTGCCGCACTACGTGCGCGGCCTCCGCACCGGGATCAAGTTCGGCGATCAGAACCTGCAGGACGGGCTCGTCTACGACGGTCTGTGGTGCTCATTCGGCACCTGCCACATGGGCGGGCACGCGGAGTATACCGCGACCAAGGCTTCCGTGTCCCGCGCGGACGCGGACGCCTTCAGCCTCCGCTCGCACCAGAACGCGGTGGCGGCCATCGAGGCCGGCCGCTTCCGCAACGAGATCGTGCCGGTCGAGGTGAAGAACCGCCGGGGCGTGACCGTCGTGGACACGGACGAAGGCCCCCGCGCCGACACGTCGCTCGAGGCCCTCGGCAAGCTGCGCCCGGCCTTCGTGCGCGATGCTCCGGACGACATCGAGGAGCATGTGGTCACGGCGGGAAACGCGCCGGGTCTGAACGACGGAGGCGCCGCGGTGGTCGTGGCCTCGCTCGAGTACGCCCAGGCGCACGGGCTCGAATACGATGCGGTGATCTCCGCCTATTCGGCGGGAGCGATGGAGCCCCGTGACCTGTTCTTCGCGCCGATCGACGCCGTGGAGAAGGTCATGGCGAAGGAAGGCAAGTCCATCGGGGATTATGGGCTGTTTGAAGTGAACGAGGCATTCGCGGTACAGGCGATCGCCGACATGCGCGGCCTCGGGATGGACGAGGACCGGGTCAACGTGAACGGTGGCGCGGTCGCGCTCGGGCATCCCCTCGGGGCGTCCGGCACCCGGATCCTGATCACGCTCCTGAACGCCATGGAGCAGAAGGACGTCGCCTCGGGTCTCGCCACGCTGTGTCTCGGTGGTGGAAACGCGGTGGCGCTGTCGGTCGAGAAGGCTTGAGCGTGCCGCGACGGCACATGGAACGTACGCACTTACGGAGCACAGGAGCGGATCGAGCACGATGAACACCGTAACGCAGAACCTGAAAGCTTGGGCCGTCCAGGATGTCGTCGTCGACCCGCGCGCCCGTCGCGCCGTGGCGGTCGTGGCTTTCGCGCTGGCCACGGCGTTCGGCGCCCAGGTGGGGGTCCGCTTCCCGTGGACCTCGGTCCCGATGACGCTCCAGCCGCTCTTCGTCATTCTGGCGGGCGCCGCCCTCGGACCGCGCCTCGGCGCCCTGGCCATCGCTTCGTACGTGATGGTCGGCGCCATGGGCGCACCGGTCTTCTCGAACGGCGCCGCGGGACTCCCCTGGCTGCTCGGCCCGACGGGCGGGTACCTGCTCGCGATGCCGGCGGCCGCGTTCGTGACCGGCGTCGTGGCCGGCCGTTCCGGAGCGGCCGCACGCACGCTGCTCGGACTCGCGCTCGGGATCGCGACGATCTACGTGGGTGGCGTTTCCTGGCTGCTGATCTATTCGGGCGGAAGCATCGGCACCGCGATCACGCTCGGAGTGGTCCCGTTCATCGCAGGTGATGTGACCAAGGTCCTGTTGGCGTTCTTCGCCGCGAAATCCTTACGCGGGACGAGCTTCGGCCGGCTCTAGGCAGCGGCCGTAGGCGCACGTGTGGAACGGCGTCTCCCGTCGTGTCTTCAGGACCGACACGGGGAGGCTCCGGCTCGGGTGGCGCCTGCTCGCATTCTTCGCCGTCGCCGCGTGCGTGACGGTCGCGACGGGCTTCTTGCTCCCGCCCTCCGTGATCGCCGGGTCGGGCGCGTTGTTGATGGGTGGCCTCGTGGCGGGTTGGATGCTGCTGGGGATCGATGGCAGACCACCCGCCGCGCTCGGCTTCCATCTGGACGGGAAGGCGGCTCCGGCCCTGGCGATCGGAACGGGCGTCGGCACGCTGATCGCCCTCGGCGCGGTCGGTTCGCTGGCCCTGGTCGGCGGCGTGGCCTGGACGGCCGAGAGTGGTACGGTGCTGGGATGGCTCGCGGCCGGGTCCAGTGCGTTGCTGTTCCTCGCGCTGCCCGCGGCGGCCGAGGAGGTCCTCCTCCGGGGGTATCTGCTTCAAGCCCTGGGAGAGGCGTGGGGAACCGGTCGGGCCCTGTTCCTGACCTCGGTCCTGTTCGCGGTGGCCCACCTCGGAAACCCGGGGATCACGGCTCTGGCCGTCCTGAACATCGCGGCGGCGGGCCTGTGGCTCGGGGTGATATGGGTGCGGACCGGCAGCCTCTGGTGGGCGACCGGGGCGCATCTGGGCTGGAACTGGGGTGGGGCGTACGTGGCGGATCTGCCCGTGAGCGGGCTGGAGCTGTTCGACGCGCCCTTCTACGAGGCTTCGACGGGCGGCCCCGACTGGCTCGGGGGCGGCCCCTTCGGGCCGGAAGGAAGCGTGCTCGCGACGCTGGTGTTGGGCGGCGCGACCTGGTGGTGCTGGCGCACCCCGAGGCTGCGCGCCAACGAGACGGTGGAGGCCGCGGGACCGCTCGTGGCCATCGGACGCATGGAACGAGAGACCAAGGAGTCTGACTGATATGAGCATCGACCGGATCGCCGTGGTGGGCGGCGGAACCATGGGCAACGGGATCGCCCACGTCGTCGCGCAGCACGGAAAGACGGTACGCCTCGTGGACCTTTCGCCCGACGTGCTCGAGCGGGCCATCGAGACGATCTCCAGGAACCTCGAGCGGCAGGTCAAGAAGGGCTCGATCGACGCGGCCGAGAAGGAGGCCACGCTCGGGCGCATCGAGACCGAGACCGACCTCGCGGCCGGCGCGGTGGACGTCGACCTCATCGTGGAGGCGGTCCCCGAAAAGCCCGAGCTCAAGTACTCGATCTTCGAGACGCTCGACGACGCGGCCGGCCCCGACACCATCCTCGCGAGCAATACGTCGTCCATCTCCATCACCGAGATCGCGGCGCGCACCAGGCGCCCCGAGAAGGTCATCGGGATGCACTTCATGAACCCCGTCCCGGTCATGGAGCTCGTCGAGGTCATCCGCGGCCTTGCGACCAGCGACGAGACCACGCGCGCGACCGTCGATCTGGCCCGCGCGCTCGGCAAGACGCCCGTGGAGGTCAACGACTTCCCGGGCTTCGTGTCCAATCGTGTGCTCATGCCGATGATCAACGAAGCGGTCACCGCCCTCATGGAGGGTGTAGCCGAGGTCGAAGCGATCGATACGGTCATGAAGCTCGGCATGAACCACCCGATGGGACCGCTCAAGCTGGCGGACCTGATCGGGCTGGACACCTGCCTGAACATCCTCGAAGTCCTGCACCGCGAGCTCGGCGACGACCGCTACCGTCCGTCCCCACTTCTCCGCAAGTACGTCGCGGCGGGGTGGCTCGGCCGGAAGTCGGGACGCGGCTTCTACTCCTACGACCGACCCTGACAACGGAGATCGCGGCGAACATGCCCACGTCCGAGCAGCTCGAGATCAAGACCCTCGCCCACGAGTTCGCCGCCGGCGAGCTTCGCCCGTTCACGCACGAGTGGGACGAAAGTCGGACCCTGGGGGACGACGTGTTCGGCAAGCTCGCCGAGCTCGGCTTCCTCGGCATGCTGATCGGGGAGGAGCACGGGGGCCTCGACTTCGACCTCCTCACCTATCTCATGGTGCTCGAAGAGCTGGCCTGGGGCGATGCGGCCGTCGCGCTGGCCGTGTCCATCCACAGCGGCCCGGTGTCCGGCCTCATCCAGTGGCACGGGACCGACGAGCAAAAGAGCCGCTGGCTGCCGCCGCTCGCGTCGGGTGAGGTTCTCGGAGCGTTCGCGCTCTCCGAGGCGGGAGCCGGAAGTGACCCTTCCGGGCTGCGGTCCAGCGCCGGATGGGACGGCGACGAGTGGCGCATCGACGGTGAGAAGAAGTGGGTCACGAACGGCACGCGCGCGGGGCTGCTGCTGACGTTCGCCCGCACCGGCGAAGAGGAGATCTCGACCTTCCTGGTTCCAGGCGACGCGAAGGGCGTCAGCATCGACGGCAGGGAGAAGACGATGGGCTTCCGGGCGTCCGATACGGTGACGGTGGCGTTGCAGGGCGCGCGCGTGGGCGGCGACGGGCTCCTGGGCGCGCAGGGGGCGGGGCTCCGCCACGCGCTCGCGGCGCTCGATCTCGGCCGCATCGGCGTTGCGGTACAGGCGAGCGGGGTCGGGCGCGCGGCGATGGAGCACGCCGCCGGCTACGCGCTGGAGCGCGAGCAGTTCGGTCGCCCGATCGCCCGCTTCGGCGCCATTCAGGCGAAGCTCGCCGACATGGCCGCCAAGGTGTCCGCTGGGCGCGTGCTCGCCTATGAAGCGGCCGCCGCGATGGAGGCGTTCCGTTCCGGGGACGCCGGCGAGCGGACGGGCGTGGACGGCGTCACGGCTCGCGCGGCGATCGCCAAGCTGGTCGCGTCCGAGGCCGCCACCTGGGCGGCCGACGAGGCCGTCCAGATCTACGGGGGCTACGGGTACATGCGGCACTACCCGGTGGAGAAGCTGCTCCGGGACGCGAAGGGGTACGAGATCTTCGAGGGAACGAACGAGATCCTGAGACAGGTTATCGCTCGGGAAGTGTTGAGGGCGGCAGGGGACTGACCGCCAGGCGGCTCACGAAATGGTCGAACGACCAATGGGGTGGGGAAATGGAGCTCTTTGAATTGATGGCGGAGGGAGAGCACGAGCAGATCGTGTTCTGGACCGAGCCACGGTTTGGATATAGAGGCATCATCGCGCTGCACGACACGTCGCTCGGACCGGCGCTGGGAGGCACGCGTTTCTGGAACTTTGGGAACGAGCAGGAGGCGGTGGTCGACGCGCTCAGGCTCGCGCGTGGCATGACGTACAAGGCGGCGATCTCGGGGCTGGCCCTCGGCGGCGGGAAGTCCGTCATCTGGGGCGATCACCGCGGCGCCGACCGGGAGATGATCTTCCGGACCCACGGCCGCGCCGTGGAGTCGCTCGGAGGGCGGTACATCACCGCGGAGGACGTTGGCACCTCCCCGGCCGACATGGCGTTCGTCTCGCTCGAGACCGAGCACGTCGTCGGCCTCGAGGGGACCTCGGGCGATCCGTCGCCGGTCACCGCGTACGGCGTGTACCGTGGCATCAAGGCGTGCGCGAATGCGCGCTACGGAGACGACTCGCTCGACGGGCTGCACGTGTCCGTCCAGGGCCTGGGGAGCGTGGGATACTATCTCTGCGAGGACCTCGCCGCCGAAGGCGCACGCTTGACCGTGACCGACATCGACACAGGGCGCATCGAGCGGGTGGTCGACGAGTTCGATGCGGAAGCCGTCATGCCGGACGCCATCTTCGACGTCGACGCCGACGTGTTCGCCCCCTGTGCCCTGGGCGCGATCGTGAACGACGAGACGATTCCGCGCCTCAAGGTCGACATCGTGGCCGGCTCGGCGAACAACCAGCTCGCCAACACCGCGAGGCACGGGCCGGCGCTCCGGAAGGCGGGCATCCTGTACGCGCCCGACTACGTGATCAACGCCGGTGGGCTGATCAACGTCTACGGCGAGCTCCAGGGCTGGACCATGGAGCAGAGCAAGCAGAAGGCCGGGGAGATCTACGAGACGCTCACGCGGATTTTCACGGTCGCCGAAGCGGAGTCGATCTCTCCCGAGGAGGCCGCGGGCCGCGTGGCCGAGCGGCGCATCGCTGACGCACGCCACCTGAACCGGACCTATCTGTCATGATGGAGCACCTGAAGGCCTTCGACCCCGAGATCTTCGATTCCATCGTCAGGGAAGCTCGCCGCCAGGCGGACGGCCTGGAGCTGATCGCCTCGGAGAACTTCGTGTCCCACGCCGTGCTGGAAGCGATGGGCACGGTCATGACGAACAAGTATGCCGAAGGGCTCCCTTCGCGCCGGTACTACGGCGGCTGTGAGTTCGTCGACGTGGCCGAGGATCTGGCGCGCAAGCGGGCACTCGACCTGTTCGGCGCGGATCACGTCAACGTGCAGCCGCATTCCGGGGCGCAGGCCAACATGGCCGCGTACTTCACGTTCCTGGAGCCCGGCGACCCGATCCTGGGCATGGACCTGAGCCACGGCGGCCACCTCACCCACGGCTCGCCGGTGAACTTCAGCGGCCGCATCTTCGACGTCAGCAGCTACGGAGTGCGCCAGGAAGACGGCCTCATCGACTACGACGAGCTGCGCGAGCAGGCGCGCTCCGTGAAGCCGAAGCTGATCATCGCGGGAGCGAGCGCGTACCCGCGCATCATCGACTTCGAGGCCTTCGGCTCCATCGCGCGCGAGGTGGGCGCGAAGCTCGTGGTCGACATGGCCCACATCGCCGGTCTGGTCGCGACGGGCCACCATCCGTCGCCCGTGCCGCACGCGGACGTGGTCACCACGACGACGCACAAGACGCTGCGCGGGCCGCGTGGCGGACTCATCCTCTGCAAGGAGGAGCACGCCAAGGGCATCGACAAGTCGGTGTTCCCGTTCATGCAGGGAGGCCCTCTGATGCACATCATCGCCGCCAAGGCGGTGGCGTTCCGTGAAGCGCTCCAGCCCGAGTTCCACACCTACTCCGGGCAGGTCATCGACAACGCCAGGGCGCTCGGGGACGGATTGACGAGCCGCGGCTTCCGGCTCGTGAGCGGCGGAACGGACAACCATCTCGTGCTCATCGATCTCAAACAGAGCCACGAAGACCTTACCGGCAAGGTGGCCGAGGAGACGCTCGAGGCCGCGGGCATCACGGTCAACAAGAACACGGTTCCCGGAGAGACCCGCTCGCCGTTCGTCACGTCGGGGCTTCGCATCGGCACGCCCGCGCTTACCACGCGGGGGATGCGGGAGGGGGAGATGGAGCGCATCGCGGCTTGGATCGCGTATGTGCTCGAAGCACCCGCCGACGAAGAGCGCATCGACGGCGTACGGGCGGAGGTGCGCGAGCTATGCGCGGACTTCCCGCTGTATCCGGAGTTCCGCGCGAGGAGCTGAGACGCGTGCTCGCACCCCGAATCACGCGCGTCGCCCGGCGTGCCGCACGAAGGCCCGTGAATCCTCCGGGCTTGTGCTGAGCTTCCCGAGAGGCGCACATTTTCCGACATGACCGACCTCCAATTCGCCGACGAGGTCCTGGACGAGCTCCAGGAAAAGCACCCGCGCTTCCATCCGCGGGCGTATGTCTTCGTGCTGCAGGCCCTGCACGCGGTCATCGGTGGGCTCGACGAGCCGCGGCACATCACTGGGCCCGAGCTGGCCGAAGGCGTCCGGACCCTCGCGCTCGAGCAGTTCGGCCCACTGGCCCGGACCGTTCTGGAGCACTGGGGTATCCACGAGACCGAGGACATGGGGCGTGTGGTCTTCGCGATGGTGGAGCACGGGATCCTGGTGAAGCAGGATGGAGATCGTCCTGAAGACTTCGCGGACCTGTTCGATTTCGAAGAAGCGTTCGAGCTCAACTATCCCTGGAACGCTCGACCCTGATGAAGACGGGGACGCGAGAGAACGCGTTCTCGATGACCAACTGCCCGGCGGTGCCGGGTTCCTGGACGACTCGATTCGTCAAAACGCCCATGGGAGGGGTATCACATGGTGGTAGACGGTGGATTTCCACGCTGTCTGAAGTGCGAGACCGGACTTCTCTTGCCGCTCTCGGACTATGGCAGAGACGGAGCACCGATCCGCTACAAGGCCTGGGTCTGCTCGAATCCGGAGTGTGGCTTCAACATCCGGATCGACAACGGCGAGATCACGCTCGGCCGAGAGATCGGCCAGAGCTACAAGTAGGTCCCGCCCGGCCGTCCGGCCCGTGGTCGTGGGCCGGAGATCCCTCCCCGTCGGCACATGGCGTGTCGATGACCGATCCTGGAAGGTCCTTGAAGGACGACGCGCGCCCGTGCGGGATCGTGTCGTCATGACCGGCGTGCACCCTCCGCTCAGACCCTACACGCGCGGCGTCGTGGTCGCGCTCACCGGTCGGGAAGCCGCGGCATGGGACCGGCGCGCCATCGACGCGCTCGGCGTGCCCGAGCGGGTGCTCATGGAGAGCGCGGGGCGGGCCGCCGCGGCCGTCATCCAGCGACTCCACCCGGACGGCGCCGTGATCGCGGTCGTGGGCTCGGGCAACAACGGCGGCGACGCGCTGGTCGCGCTCCGGACGCTCGCGGCTTGGGGCCGCGAGGTACGGGCGGTCCTGGTCGCGGACAGGCCCGTGCCCGACCCGCTGCTGCACGGGTGGCCCGTATGGTGCATCTCGGACGAGGAGCTGACGTCGGACGCCTGGGCGCATCTTCTCTCGACGGCGGCGGTGGTCGTCGACGGCGTGCTCGGCACGGGCGTGCGCGGGGCGCCGCGTGAGCGGCAGGCGGCGGCGATCCGTGCGATGAACGACGCTCCTTCGGCCGTGGTCGCCATGGACGTGCCCTCCGGCATCCATCCCGAGACCGGCGCGCTACCTGGTGACGCCGTCCAGGCCGACGTGACGGTCGCGTTCGGCGCACCGAAGCTCGGCTCGCTCCTGCACCCGGCGCGCGCGCTGGCGGGGCGCATCATAGCCGTCGAGATCGGGTTCCCGCCGCTCGAGGAAGGCGAGGCGCGCGCGCTCATGACATCGCCGGCCTGGGCACGCACGCAGATCCCGGCCCGTCGAAGCGACACGCACAAAAACGCGGTGGGGCGGGTGGTGGTGGTGGGCGGAGGGGTCGGGATGGCGGGTGCGGTGATTCTGGCCGCACGGGGGGCGCTAAGGGCGGGAGCGGGGATCGTGCGGATCGTGACCGCGGCCGAGAACCGCGCGATCGTGCAGACCGCGCTCCCGGAGGCGATCCATGTGGACGCATCGGACGAGACGGCCGTGCATGCCGCGCTCGAGGCGAGCGACGCGGTCGTCGCCGGACCTGGGCTGGGGACGGACGATCTGGCCGAGCGTGTCCTGGAAGCCATGGCATCCGGACCGGCCCTGCCGACCCTGCTCGACGCCGACGCGCTCAACCTGGCGGCCGCCGGAAAGCTCGACCTGAGGGAGCTCGCCCGCTCACGACCCGTGCTGCTCACGCCGCACCCCGGGGAGATGGGGCGCTTGTTGGGCGAGCGTGAGATGGATGCCTCGGACCGGCCCGCCACCGCCCGGGCCGCGGCCTCGCGGTTCGGGTGCGCCGTCCTCTACAAGGGCGCGCCGTCGCTCGTTTCGGACGCAGGGGGCCTGCTCCGGGTCGATACCCAGGGCTCCTCGGACCTCGCGTCCGCCGGGATGGGCGACACCCTGGCCGGCGTGTGCGGCACCTTGCTCGCTCAGGGGTTGGAGCCGGACGACGCGGGGGCGGTGGGCCTCTATCTGTCGGGCCGGGCTGCGTGGCTCGCTGGGAAGCAGGCCGGCCTCACCCCCACGGACGTCCTCGACCGCCTTCCCGACGCCTGCTCCGAGCGTGGGGTGGCCGCCGACGCGCTGGGCCTGCCGTGCGTGGTATTCGATGCCGACCCGGCCCGCTGAACCATGAGCGCGAACCCGATCTCCCGTGTCCGGTTGGGGTCCGGCCGTGAGTTCGACCTCATCCGCGCGTTCCTCGGTGATCCCGAGGGGCTTCCCGCGGGCGTCGAGATCGGCCCGGGCGACGATGCCGCCGTGCTCGAGGGAGGCTGGGTGGTGAGCACCGACATCTCGGTGGAGGACGTGCACTTCCGGCGGAGCTGGCTGACGGACGAGGAGATCGGGTACCGCGCGGCGGCCGCGGCGCTCTCCGATCTCGCGGCGATGGCGGCCGTGCCCGTCGGGGTGCTGGTCTCGATGGCCGCCCCGCGCGGCGGGCGGATCAACGTGGCGGAAGTTCAGGGGGGCGTGGGGGCCGCCGCCGCGTCCGTCGGCGCCGCGGTCATCGGGGGAGATCTCTCCCGATCGCCCGGACCGTTGTTCCTGGACGTCGTGGTGCTGGGGCGCACCTCGCGGCCGGTCTCGCGAGCAGGAGCGCGCGTGGGTGACGAGCTGTGGGTGAGCGGCACCCTCGGGACGGGCGCGGCGGCCATCCATGAATGGGAAGCCGGGACCGCGCCACCGGAAGCCGTGCGCGCCCGCTTCGCACGGCCCATTCCGCGCGTGGCGCTCGCCCGTGCCCTCGCGGATGCCGGCGTTCCGGTGGCCATGCTCGACCTCTCCGACGGGCTGGCCGGAGACGCGGGGCACCTCGCCGCGGCGTCCGGCGTGGGCATCGTGATCGAGGAGGCTTCCGTGCCGATCGACCCCGCGGCACGGGCGGTGCTCGGCGCCGAGGGCGCGCTCGAGGCCGCGCTCCATGGAGGCGAGGACTTCGAGATCTGCTTCGCCGCGCGGCCCGGGACCGTGGAGCCCGACGCGCACCCCGTCCCGCTCACGCGCGTCGGACGTGTCGTGGCGGGCGAGGGCGTCCACATCGAGACCGCGTCGGGCGAGATCCGTCCGGCCGAGCGTGGCGGTTACGACCATTGGAGCCCAGCGTGATCCGCCTGCTCGCCGTCATCCTGGTCATCGGTCCACTCACCGTCTGGCACGCCGCCCGCATTCTCTGGGCGATGGCCTGGAAGTCGCCGCGCCTGCCCTGCGTATGCGAGGACGTGCCCCGGGCCTGGTCCGGTTTCCTGTTGCGGGTGACGGGCGTGCGGGTCGTGCTCGAGAACGAGCAGGCCATCGATCCCGACCGTGCGCAGATCCTGGTGGTCAACCACGTCTCGTGGTTCGACGTCCTCGCGCTCGCGACGTACCTGCCCGGCGCCTATCGCTTCGTGGCCAAGAAGGAGATCGAGCGCGCGCCGCTGTTCGGGCCTTCGATCCGGAGGTGCGGGCACATCTTCATCGACCGGGAGGACCGGACCAAGGCGCTGGAATCACTCGCCCAGGCGCGGGAGACCTTGGAGAAGCACCGTCCTACCATCATCATGTTTCCGGAGGGAACGCGCTCCGCCACCGGCGAGCTTCAGCGGTTCAAGAAGGGCGCGTTCGTGCTGGGCATCCAGACCGGCACCGAGATCGTGCCCGCGGCCATCCTCGGATCGGGCGACGTCATGCCCAAGGGGAGCTTCAGGATCCGGCCCGGTACCATCACGATCCGGTTCGGGGACCCGATCCCCGTCGAAGCGCTGGAGATGGAGGACAGGGACGCACTCACACGACGGGCGCACGGGGCCGTAGCCGGCCTGCTCGCCCGATCGCACGGAACGGATACGAGACCCGAGGAGGTCTGATGTCGGCGATCGTCGACGTACGAGGCAGGGAGATCCTGGATTCCCGTGGGAATCCGACGGTGGAGGCCGAGGTCACGCTCGATTCGGGCGTGCGCGGCCGGGCGGCCGTTCCCTCCGGCGCGTCCACGGGCGCGCACGAAGCCGTCGAGCTCCGGGACGGGGACAAGGGCCGCTATCTCGGCAAGGGTGTGCTCAAGGCCGTCCAGAACGTGAACACGGAGATCGCCGGTGCCCTCCGGGGCTTCGAGGCCCGGGAGCAGCTCGACATCGACCGCACCATGATCGATCTCGACGGGACGCCCAACAAGCGCCGTCTCGGCGCGAACGCGATGCTCGCGGTGTCCATGGCCGCCGCCCGCGCGGCTGCCCAGGAGAACCATATGCCGCTCTGGCGGTATCTGGCGGGTCCCGAGAGCGGCGACCTTCTGCCCGTGCCCATGATGAACATCCTGAACGGCGGGGCGCACGCGTCCAACAACGTCGATATCCAGGAGTTCATGGTCATGCCCGTCGGGGCCGAGACGTTCTCCGAGGGGCTGCGGATGGGCGTGGAGATCTTCCATCACCTGAAGGCCGTGCTCTCGGCGCAGCACAAGAGCACGGCGGTCGGGGACGAGGGCGGATTCGCACCGGACCTCGCCAGCAATCAGGAAGCCGTCGAAGTCGTGCTGCAGGCCATCGAGAAGGCGGGATACCGTCCTGGTGACGACGTCGTGATCACGCTCGACGTGGCCGCCACCGAGCTCTACGAGGACGGCGAGTACGTCTTCCACGGTGAGGGCGGGGAGCGGCGGGACGCGGCGGGCATGGTCGAGTTCTGGAAAGACTGGGTCGGCCGTTATCCCATCCGGTCCATCGAGGATCCGCTCGACGAGAACGACTGGAAGGGTTGGAAGCTGATGACCGATACGCTCGGCGACCGGCTGCAGATCGTGGGCGACGACCTGTTCGTCACGAACGTCGAGCGTCTCGAGCAGGGCATCAAGGACGGATCGGCGAACGCCATCCTCATCAAGGTCAACCAGATCGGCACGCTCACCGAGACGCTCGACACCATGCGCGTCGCGCGTGAGTCCGGATTCCGGAGCGTGGTTTCGCACCGCTCGGGCGAGACCGAGGACACGTTCATCGCGGACCTCGCGGTGGCGACCGGCGCGGGCCAGATCAAGACGGGCAGCGCGAGCCGCACGGACCGCATCGCGAAGTACAACCAGCTGCTCCGCATCGAAGAGAAGCTGGGCGCGAAGGCGCGTTACCCCGGCAAGGGGCTCTGGTCCGACTGATGCGCGCGAATGGGGAGCGCGGGGGCTCCTGCCCTGGATGGAGAGCGACGTGCGCCTCCTGAAGCGGGTGGTGCTTCCCGCGCTCCTCGCGCTTGCTGTGTACTACGCGGTGTTCGGAGGGGAGTACTCGATTTTCGAGCTGCGGCAGGCCCGCATCGACATCGAGAAGGCAGAAGTCGAGCTCGTGGAGTTGCGTGAGCGGGTCGACTCGCTCCGGGCCCGCGCGGACTCGCTCGAGAACGACCCGGCGACGCTCGAGCGAATCGCGCGCGAGCGGTTCGGCATGATCCGGGAGGGCGAGACGCTCTACCGCTTCGCGGCCCCGAGCGACGAGGAAGCGCCTACGGGCCAGGCGGGTCCGACTCCGGAGTAGCCGACCCGTCGGTGCCGGGCCGCTGCCCTGACGCCTTCCCCTCTTCGTCCGCCTGGTCCTGCGCACCACCGGCCGCGCCCGCCTTCGCGCCACCGCGTCCGAGGCCGACCATCCGGCGCGCGGCGCTCTCCAGCGCCGCTCGATCGTCGCTCTTCGGGAACGCCTCGAGCATGGTCTCCGCCGCAGCCTGAAGCGCCCGCTCGCGTGCCTCGTCCGAGGCCGGCTTTCCCGCGTCGGTGAAGGGCCGGAACAGCTCGATCGGGATCGGGAAGAGGGTGGTCGAGTTGTTCTCCGCCGCGATCTCGACGACCGTCTGGAGGAAACGCAGCTGCATCGCGCCCGGGAACTGCTGGATGATCTCCGCCGCCGCCGCGAGCTTCGCCGAAGCCTGGTACTCGCCCTCCGCGCTGATGACCTTCGCGCGCCGCTCCCGCTCGGCCTCGGCCTGTTTCGCCATGGCCCGCTTCATCTCCTGCGGGAGATCGATGTCCTTGATCTCGACCCCGGTCACGTCGATGCCCCACGGGTCCGTGCCCTCGTCGATGATGACCCGAACGACCTCGTTGATCTGATCGCGCTGCGCCAGGAGCTCGTCGAGCTCCGACTGCCCGATGACCGAGCGGAGCGTGGTCTGCGCCAGCTGGCTCGTCGCGAAGTAGTAGTCCTCGATCTCGATGACGGCCCGTTCCGGGTCGGCCACCTTGAAGTAGACCACCGCGTTCACGCGCACGCTCACATTGTCCTTGGTGATGGTGTCCTGCGGCGCGATGTCGAGCGCGACGATGCGCAGGTCCATCTTCTTCATCCGCTCCACGCCGAATGGCACGAGGAAGATCAGGCCGGGGCCTTTGGCTCGGGTCAGCTTGCCCAGCCTGAAGACCACCCCGCGCTCGTACTCCATGAGGATGCGGAGGCTGGTGACCAGCGCGATGGCGCCGGCCGTGGCGAGTGGGATCAGGATGGTGCCGAAGTCCATCGGATGCTCCGGTTCGGTGGGAGAAATGGCGCGCGCTACACTAGGTACGGAAGCGCGCGCGGGCGTCTTCACCAGGTTGACACCGGTGCGGGCCGGAATGAGCTTTTCCGTCTGTTTGCCGGAGTAGCTCAGTCGGTTAGAGCAGCGGAATCATAATCCGCGTGTCGGGGGTTCGAGTCCCTCCTCCGGCACTCCAGAAGCCACGAAGCTTCTCGGGGTGGGGCCCTTCCTCAGGGAAGGGCCCTTTTCTGTATGCACGACCGGCGCCCGGTCCGTGCCTACCGCGCTTCACCCTCGAGCGCGCGACGGTAGGCCTCCGTCTGATCCGCCCCGGGCCTGGATGAGGATGGGGGGATGTTTGACGGCGGCCGGACCGGCATCTCAGTATGATGGGTGTTCCTTTCAAGGCGGCCCGGCGCCCAGCACTCCAGCTGGCTCCACGAAAGGAGTCGCGTCCCCGCGCGCCGGACCGGAATCATACTCCAGGAGGTGCCCGATGACGACACTCACTCGATCCGGCGATGCCGCTTCGGTGCCCAAAGAGGCGATCGAAGAACTCCGCACCACCATGTCCGGCGGTGTGCTCATGGCGGAGGACGCCGACTACGCGGACGCACGCCAGATCTGGAACGGGATGGTCGACCGGAAGCCTGGCATGATCCTGCGCTGCTCCACGCCCGGGGACGTGAAGGCGGCGGTGCGCTTCGCATCAGAGCACGACCTGTTGGTTACGGTGCGCGGAGGAGGCCACAACATTGCGGGGAACGCGGTGGCCGATGGAGCCGTCATGATCGATCTGTCGCCCATGCGGGCCGTCGAGGTCGACGCCTCGGCGAAGCGTGCGCGGGTCGAGGCCGGAGCCCTGCTCTCCGACGTGGACGCCGCCACACAGGCGCACGGTCTGGCGCTCCCCCTTGGGATCAACTCGACGACCGGGATCGCGGGCCTGACCCTGGGCGGCGGCTTCGGGTGGCTGAGCCGGAAGCACGGGATGACCATCGATAACCTGATCTCGGCCGAGGTTGTGACCGCGGACGGTCGCAGCGTGACGGCCAGCGAGGACGAGAACCCGGATCTCTTCTGGGGGCTGCGCGGTGGTGGGGGAAACTTCGGCATCGTGACTTCCTTCGAGTTCCAACTCCACGAGGTCGGTCCGGAAGTGCTCGCGGGGCTCATCGTGCATCCCTTCGAGGATGCCGATAGGGTGCTTCGGGCCTATCGCGCGTTCGCCGAAGCGGCGCCGGACGATTTGACCGTATGGGTGGTGCTTCGCAAAGCCCCGCCGCTTCCGTTCCTTCCGGAGGAGTGGCACGGCCGCGAGGTGCTCGTCCTGGCCGCGTTCCATGCCGGGGACGTCGAGCATGGCAAGAAGCTTCTCGAGCCCCTTCGCTCCGTGGGAGAGCCCATCGCGGACGTCATCGGGCCGCAGCGCTACGCGGACTGGCAGCAAGCGTTCGATCCGCTCCTCACGCCGGGAGCGCGCAACTATTGGAAATCCCACGACTTCGCGCAGCTCAGCGACGATCTGCTCGACACGGTGCTGGATCAGGTGGGCAAGCTCCCGACTTCCGAGTGCGAAGTGCTCATCGCGCAGATGGGGGGCGCCGCGAGCCGCGTGCCGGCCGATGCCACGGCATACCCGCATCGGAACGTGAACTTCATCATGAACGTGCACACACGCTGGCGCGGCCCCGAGCTCGACGGCGGCTGCATCGAATGGGCGAGAGGCCTCTTCGAGGCGACCGCGTCGCACGCGACGGGGGGCGTGTACGTGAACTTCATGCCGGACGACGAGGTCGACCGTGTGGCCGCGGCGTATGGGGACAACCACGCCCGCCTGGTCGAGTTGAAGCGCGAGTGGGATCCGGCGAACCGTTTCAGGATGAATCAGAACATCCGGCCGGGTCTCAGGAAGTAGCCTCTGCCCCAGGCGTGCCGCGCCGGGCTGCGGGTCCCCGACTCGGGCCCGGCGCGATTCCGCCCGGGTCGTGTAGAGCTTCCCTGGTGCCGCGCTCGTCGTTCTTGAAGATTCAGGCCGCTTGCCGCGTAACATGAGGTGGAACGGCGTCGGTACGAACGCCGGCCGCCTCGCAGCTCGCTGGCCACCGCACATTTCCGGTAGGGAGGGACCCGTGGGAGCCTTGATTCCGCTGATCGTCATTGTCGTCATCATCCTCTATGGCGTCATGCAGTACAACCGGCTCGTCGCGCTCCGCGAGCGCTTCAAGAACGCTTTCTCGCAGATCGATGTGCAGCTCAAGCGTCGCTACGATCTGATCCCGAACCTGGTCGAGGCCGCGAAGGGTTACATGAGCCACGAGAAGGACACGCTCGAGGCCGTCATCAACGCCCGCAATCAGGCGCAGCAGGCAGGTCAGGCCGCGGCGCGAAATCCCGGTGATCCCGACGCGATGCACGATCTCTCGGGCGCGGAGCAGGCACTGGGCGGCGCGCTCACGCGCTTCTTCGCTCTCTCGGAGGCGTACCCGGACCTCAAGGCCAACCAGAACATGATGCAGCTCCAGGAGGAGCTTGCGTCTACCGAGAACCGGATCGCGTTCGCGCGGCAGGCCTTCAACGATTCGGTCATGACATACAACACGGCTCGCCAGACCGTGCCGACGAACATCGTGGCCAACGCCTTCCGATTCGAAGAAGCCGAGCTGTTCGAGATCGACAGCGAAGAAGAGCGCGAGGTGCCTCGCATCTCGTTCGGCTGACGCGGTAGCCCCGGCTACGATCCATGGATTTTTTCGAGGCCCAGGGGAGGGCGAGAAGCCTTTCCCACCGGCTCGTGCTGCTCTTCGGCCTGGCGGTTACGCTGATGATCGTCGGGGTCTACCTGACGGCCGTGGTGGTCCTCGGCGTGGGCGCCGCGCAGCAAGGCGCCGAGCCCGGGACGGTCGACCTGTACAACCCGGGTCTATTCGCCTTGGTCGCGGCGGGCATGCTGCTCGTCATCGGTGGCGGGTCCGCGTTCCGCACGGCGCAGCTGCGGCGAGGGGGGCCTGCCGTGGCCGAGCTCCTGGGCGGGCGCCGCCTCGACCCGGAATCGCGCGATCCGCTGGAGCGGCGTCTGCTCAACGTGGTGGAGGAGATGGCCATCGCCTCCGGCATTCCCGTGCCGGCCGTGTATGTCATGGACGGCGAGGAGGGTATCAATGCGTTCGCCGCGGGTCACACCATCCACGACGCGGCGGTCGCCGTCACGCGCGGAGGGCTCGAGACACTGACGCGCGACGAGCTCCAGGGCGTGATGGCACACGAGTTCAGCCACATCATGAACGGCGACATGCGCCTCAACGTCCGGCTCATGGGCGTATTGTTCGGTATCCTGCTCCTCACCGTGGTGGGGCGTGGAATCCTGCGGGGGGGATACATGTCGGGAGGCCGCCGGCGGAGCAGCGGAAAGGACAGCGGTGGTAGCCAGATCATGCTGCTGGGCATCGCGCTGGTCATGCTCGGATATCTGGGCGTGCTCTTCGGCCGCCTGATCCAGGCGGCGGTCTCACGGCAGCGTGAGTTCCTCGCCGACGCGGCCGCCGTGCAGTTCACCCGCAATCCGGACGGGATCTCCGGGGCGCTCCGCAAGATCGGCGGGGCGGTGGACGGATCGCGTCTCCAGAACCATCACGCCCAGGAGGCGGGCCACCTGTTCTTCTCCGAGGGCGTAAGGGGGGCGTTCGCACGGTCGTTCGCCACGCACCCTCCCCTCGAGACGCGCATCAAGCGGGTCAACCCGGCATGGGACGGCACGTATCTCGAGCCGAAGCCGGTGCGCCTGGCCGGCGAGGAACGGAGGGCGGGCGGCAAGGATGCGACCGCTGGCGGGCCGGGGGGCGGCCGGGCGCCCTTCCCGCTGCCGTTTCCCATTCCAGGCTTCCCCGACGGAGGGAGTGCGGTCACCGGACCGGCGTTCGGCGCGCTCGCGACGGCCGGCACCCTGAACGCCGGCCATCTGGCGCGCGCCCGTTCCCTCCTGGAGGGGATCCCGGAGAACGTGCGGGCCGCCACGCGCAGCCCGGAAGGTGCCGTGTCCGTCGTCGTCGCGCTCCTCCTGCACGAGGAAGGCGACGTCCGGACGCGCCAGGAGCATGCCGTCGAATCGTCGCTCGGCAAGGAGACGCTGAAGCGCGCGCATGGCCTGGCCGGGGCGGTCCGGGCCGCCGGGCCCGCGGCGCGCCTGCCCCTGCTCGAGCTCTGTCTGCCCTCGTTCCGGTCGCTCCCGGAAGACCGGGCCGAAGCGCTCGCCGCGGCGGTGGGTCCGCTCACCCGGGCCGACGGCAAGGTGCACGCGTTCGATTTCGCGCTGTATCACCTGCTTCGCCGCGCGCTCCCGGGCGGACCGGATGCTGCGAGCGGGGCCCGGGTCGGGCCCGGCCTGTCGCGTCGGCGGGGCGAGGCGGAGACGCTTCTGTCCGCGGTGGCGTGGGCCGGATCGAGCGACGCGGAAAGCGCCGAGGCCGCGTTCGTGGCGGGCGCCAGGCATTTTGGCGCGTCGGCCGCGGCGACGGTGAGCCTCCAGCCGCCGGCCAGCCTGGATCTGGAGCGCGTCGACGAGGCGCTGGGCCGGTTGGAGACCCTCCCTCCCGGCGACCGCCGGAAGCTCTTGCAGGCACTCGAGCGGACCGTGGTGGCCGATCGCGCGGTGACGGTCGAGGAGCACGAGCTGTTGCGGGCGGTGGCCGAGGCGCTCGACATACCGATGCCGCCGCTCGACGTTCCAGGCACCGCCCTTGACGCCCCGTCCGCGTCGCCCGAGTGATGAAGGACGGGGCGCGGCAACTCCGGGGTCCCGACATCCGAGAAGAGAGAACGGTCGAGATGATGCCACGTCGATCCAACCGCGCATCGAGTCCCGTCGGACGGGCGTTGTGGGTGTTGCTCCTCGTCGGCCTTGCGACGGTCCTGATGCCGTTGGCCGCCGAGGCACAGGGTCTTACGATCGCCACGGCCGTCGTCGCCGGCGGCGTGGAGGACCGCGAGCCGGTGGATCCGGCGGACGCTTTTCCGGCCGACGTCGGCGAGGTGTTCTTCTACACCGTCATCGAGGGTGACTTCGGTGAGCGGGTCGTGGAGCACGTCTGGCTGTGGGATGGGGACGAGGTCGCGCGCGTGTCGCTCACCGTCCGCGGCCCGCGTTGGCGCACCTGGAGCAGCAAGACGATCCCCGCCGATTGGACGGGAGCCTGGGAGGCGCGTATCGAGGATTCGAGCGGCGCGGTGCTCGCGGGCGTGCAGTTCCGCGTCGGCGGCTGACGGCCGAGGCGCAGGGTCAGGCCTCGCGGTCGTCTCCGGAGAACGACGTCCAGACCATCCAGGCGCCGGCCCCGAGCGCGACCGCCATCGCGAGGAGCCCGCTGCCGCGGAGCGCCGCCCCGATCTGCTGATCCTGTGAGAGACGGCCCACCTTGAGGAGCATGACCGTCCAGTCGTGGCTGTCCACGTCGACCGGGCCGAACGGCGAGACGAGCGGTAGCGCCTGGGCCCGTGCGTCCGCGGCGTAGACCCCGGCTCCGACGAGCGCCGTCCCCATCCAGAACACGCACACCGCCGCGCCGAAAGGGTCGCGTTGCTTCACGAGCAGGTAGATGGCGGCCGCCACCGGGATGCCGATCTCGAGCAGCGTCCCCCCCGCCGTGGTGAGCATCCGGTTCCCGAACCACATGAAGGTGGCGTGACCCATCTCGTGGAAGCCGAGATTGATCCCGCCGAAGATGGACGTGTACCCCGGGTCATCCAGGTGCGAGTGGAGGATCCACGCCAGCACGAGGAGGATCGGGATGCGGATCCAGTTGTTCTCCACGGCGGCTCGATCTCCCCACGTTTCACGGGACGCGGTCCGGACGTATACTCACCGTCCTCGAACCGTCCTTCAACGAAGACGAGATAATAGAGACGATGAATGATCGCGCCAGCACTCTCCTCAGCGGTCGCCGCGAGCGGATCGAGCGCGTCCTCGGACGCAAGCTCGGCCAACCGGACGACCGCTCGACCGGCCCGCTTCCCGGCAAGAACCGGGCATACCTCCTCGACGAGGCGAAGGACCTCTACTGGAACGAGCTGGAGTGGGAGAGCATCACCGACGAGGAGGCGCTCGACGAGGGCCCTCTCACCGAGCTGATCTTCCCCGGCTTTCTCGCCTACGTGCGCGGGCTCCTGCTCAGCGAGGTCATGCCCGACGCGAAGGCGCCCGCGAGCCCGCGGCCGCAGGTCGTCCAGGACATCCTGGTGTTCCTGGCCGGGCGCGTGGTGGAGCTCGGGGAGCGCATCGACAGCCCGGACGAGGAGTCCGAAGCGCGCCTCAGGTTCGAGCTGGACACCACGAGCCAGCTCCTGGACATCGTGCTGTACGTCCTCCACGAGCTCTCGAGCACCGAGATCGAGCGCCTCGAGGCGGACCGGCACGCGTCGACCTGAGGCGAGCGGAGCTACGTGGGGCTCTGGTCGGGTCCGCGACCGGGCCGGCCGTACCTTGCCGGGGCCCCCGTGCTCATCGCGCACCGCGGCGGCTCCAGGATCGTTCCCGAGAACACGCTCGAGGGGTTCCGGCAGGCCGTCGAGGTATGGGACGCCGACATGCTCGAGATGGACGCCCACCTGACCCGCGACGGCGTGCCCGTCATCATCCATGATGCGACCGTGGACCGTACGACGGACGGAACCGGAGCGGTGGCCGAGCTCAGGCTCGCCGAGCTTCGTGAGCTCGATGCGGGATATCGGTTCGTCGATTCCGACGGGGACGCCACGTACCGGGGGCGCGGGGTGCGCATTCCCTCGATCGACGAAATCCTCGAGGCGTTCCCCGGAGTATGGATCAACCTGGAGTGCAAGACGGCCGCGGTCGCCGCGCCGGTGGTCGAGGTGGTGCGTAGACATCGCGCGGAAGCCCGGGTGCTCATCGCGGCGGAGTACGAACGTTGGCGCCGCGGGGCGCTGGGGTACGAGGGACCCTGGGGCGCGAGCCGGCACCACATCTACCTTTTCAGGGTACTCTCGGGCCTCCCCCACGCGGCCGGGTACACGCCGGGGGCCGACGTGCTGCAGGTGCCCGAGAGATGGAAAGGTTGGCAGATCGTGACTCCGCGATTCATCGAGCAAGCGCATCGGAAGAACATTCCCGTCCAGGTGTGGACGGTGGACGACCCGGACGACATGGTCCGCCTGCTGGAGTGGGGGGCGGATGGCATCCAGACGGACCGCCCCGACATCCTGGCGCGCGTGCTCCACGAGCGCTTCGGGCGTCCGGCTGCGCCGGGCCTCCAGGGGGCGGTGGCGTGAGCGAGCGGGAGTGGGCTCGCGAGGGGGGCCCCGACACCATCGTGGTTGCGGTCTCGGGGGGACTGGACTCGTGCGCGCTGCTGCACATGCTGCGGTTTCCGGACGACCGGAGCCCTTTGCCGGCCGATGTGGTGCCGCGCTCTACCCGTCTCGTCGCGGCCCATTTCGACCACCGCATGCGGCCCGGGAGCGCGGCCGACGCCCTCTGGCTCCGAGGTCTGTGCGCGGCGTGGGGCATCGAGCTGGTCACGGCGACGGCGCTCCAGCCACCGTCGTCCGAAGCGGAGGCGCGTTTCGCACGCTACGCGTTTCTCGAGGACGTGCGCCGCGCCTCGGGTGCCCGCTCGGTGGCCACGGCGCACCACGCGGACGATCAGGCCGAAACCGTCATGTTCCGGTTGTTCCGGGGGACGGGCCCGGCCGGCCTCGAGGGGGTCCGACGAGCGCGGGCGGACGGCGTGTGGCGTCCTCTGCTCGACGTGTGGCGGGAGGACCTGCTGGCCTACGCCCGTCGCGTGGGGCTCGGCTGGCGGGAGGATCCCACGAACGTCGAGCTGAGCTTCGCCCGCAACGCGCTCCGGCACCGAGTTCTCCCGGAGGTCGAGGCGCGGGTCGCGCCAGGCGCGAGGCGCGCGCTGGTGAGGTTCGCGGCCCGGGCGGCCCACGACGAGGAAGGCTGGGAGAGCCTGTTGCCGGGGCTCATCGACGCGCTGGGGCCGGAGCGTGGCCCGGACGGTGTCCGGTTCGACCGAACCGGGCTCCTCGCGCTCCATCCTGCCGTGCGTGCGCGGGTCCTGCGGGCCCTCGCGCGCGAGCTCGGGCTCACGACCGGCTCCGAAGTAACGAGCCTGGCCGTCGATTTCGCCGCATCGGCCGAGAGCGGGCGGGCCCTCGACCTGGGTGGCTCCGTCGCCCTTCGGCGCGAGCTCGACCGGCTCGCCCTCATCCGACCCACGACCGGCGGCGTGCCGGACGACCGCTCACTGGTCATCCCAGGGGCGGGAGCGGGGAGCGGCCACGTGTTGCTCGCGGGCCGGAGCGTATGGGTCGGATGGGGTCGCGACGTGGGCGCGGGTGCCGCCTTCGTGGAGCGCTTTCCAGCCGAGACCCTGCGCTTCCCGCTCACGGTCCGCGGGTGGGAGGACGGCGACCGGATCCGTACCCGGGCCGGAACGCGCAAGCTGAAACGCGTCTTTCTCGAAGCGAGGGTTCCGGCCCCAGAGCGGCGGCGCGTGCCGGTCCTGACGGACGGAGAGGGAGAGGTGCTGTGGGTGCCGGGCGTGGCGCGGGCCGCGGAGGAGCGGCCCAGAGGCGGACCCGCGGACCGGGACTGGCTCCCGATCGGGGTCGAATGAACCCGGGCGGTGTCGGCTTCGCGAACGGCGGCTCCCTCGTGAAGGAGGTTGTCTACGATCGGGAGACGATCCTCACGCGGGTGGGCGAGCTGGCGCGCGAGATCGAAGGCGTCTATTCCGCCGAGGACCGCCTCCTCCTGGTCGGGGTACTCAAAGGTGCGTTCATCTTCCTGTCCGACCTGGCCCGCGCCTTGAGGATTCCGGCGCAGATCGACTTCATCTCGGTATCGAGCTATGGAGACGGACAGGTCTCGAGCGGCAGGGTGCGTATCGAGCAGCATCCCCGGATGCCCGTCGAGGGCCGTAACGTGCTCCTGGTCGAGGACATCGTCGACTCGGGCATCACGCTCGACCAGGTGGTGTCGCTCCTCCTGGAGTGGGGGGCGGCGACGGTCGAAACGTGCGCGCTCTTGCACAAGAGGATCGCCTCACCCGACCACGAGCCGCGCTTCGTGGGCTTCGATGCACCCAATGTCTTCCTCGTGGGGTATGGGCTGGATCATGCCGAAGACTTTCGCCATTTGCCATATATCGCGAGCCTATAGGGAGTGTGCCCGAGCGCCCCGCCGGGCTCGACCGAGTAAAGCTTGATGCCTGAAAACCAGCCGAACCGTCCAGATCCAGATAACCGTGTAGGCCGTCTCTCCAAGAATGCAGCGTTCTTGATGATGATGGCCCTCATGCTCCTCCTCGCCATCCAGATCATGCGGGGGCAGGGCGAGGTGGCCGCGGACTTCACCTACACGGAATTCCGGGCCCACCTCGCCGAGGGGCGGGTCCACAAGGTCGTGTTCCGCGATCGACAGCTCGAGGGAGAGTTGACCCAGCCCATCGTTCGCGAGGGGCAGGAGTTCACGACGTTCGAGACCCGCCTGCCGGGGGACGTCACCGATGGGCTGCTCCAGGAGCTCGCCGATCGGAACGTGATCGTCGAAGCCGAGGCCACGGATACCGGTTGGGGAACGCTTCTCCTCACGGCGCTACCCTGGCTTCTGTTCATCGCATTCTGGATCTGGATCTTCCGCACCATGCAGGGCGGAGGGAACAAGGCGTTCCAGTTCGGCCGGTCCAAGGCGAAGATGATCTCCCCCGACACGCCGAAGGTGACGTTCGCCGACGTGGCGGGTGCGGACGAGGCCAAGGAGGAACTCGAGGAGATCATCGAGTTCCTCAAGGATCCGGCGCGCTTCAGCCGCCTCGGAGGCCGACTGCCGAAGGGCGTGCTGCTCGTGGGCCCGCCCGGGACCGGCAAGACGCTGCTCGCGCGCGCCGTGGCCGGAGAGGCCGCACGTCCGTTCTTCCAGATGTCCGGCTCCGACTTCGTGGAGATGTTCGTCGGCGTCGGCGCGTCCCGTGTACGCGACCTCTTCGAGCAGGGGAAGGCGCACGCGCCGTGCATCATCTTCGTCGACGAGATCGACGCGGTGGGACGGCATCGTGGCGCGGGGCTCGGCGGTGGGCACGACGAGCGGGAGCAGACGCTCAACGCGCTGCTCGTCGAGATGGACGGCTTCGAGTCGAACGAAGGTGTCATCCTGCTCGCGGCCACGAACCGGCCGGACGTCCTCGATCCGGCGCTGCTGCGCCCGGGACGCTTCGACCGACAGGTCATCGTGGACGCGCCCGACGTGAAGGGCCGCGAAGGCATTCTGCGCGTGCACGCCAAGAAGCTTCCCCTCGCCGACGACGTGGAGCTCTCCTTCATCGCCCGCGGCACGCCGGGAATGAGCGGCGCCGACCTGGCCAACATCTGTAACGAGGCGGCCCTGCTTGCGGCGCGCCGCGGCGCGGACAAGGTGGCCATGCAGGACTTCGAGCTCGCCAAGGACAAGGTGATGCTCGGCACGGAGCGCAGGAGCCTGGTGCTCACCGAGCGTGAGCGGAAGCTGACGGCGTACCATGAAGCCGGCCACGCCGTGCTGGGATTGAAGATCCCCGGCCTCGACCCCGTGCACAAAGTCACGATCGTGCCCCGAGGCCGCGCGCTGGGCATCACGGCGAGCCTGCCGGAGGAAGACCGCCACTCCTATACCAAGGATTGGATGCAGGGCCAACTCGCCATGCTGTTCGGCGGCCGCGTGGCCGAGGAGTTGATCTTCGGTGAGCAGGACGTCACCACGGGAGCCGGCAACGACATCGAGCGGGCGACCACGATGGCGCGCCGCATGGTCACCACCTTCGGCATGAGCGACGTCATCGGCCTGGTGGCCGTGGCGGACAGCGAGCAGGAGGTCTTCCTCGGACGCGAGATCGTGCAGCGGCGGCCGGTCTCGGAGCACACGGCCCGTATCGTCGACCAGGAAGTGAAGCGCATCATCGACGAGGCACACCACCGGGCGCACGACGTGCTCGGCGAGCACCGCGACCTGCTCGAGTCGATCGCGCAGGCGCTGCTCGAGCGCGAGACGCTCAACCGGGACGAGATCGAGATGCTCGAGCGCGGGGAGACGCTTCCGCCCATGCCCGAGCCCGAGATCGAGAAACCGGCGGCCGCCCCGCGTGCGGCAAAGCCGGCGAAGGAGAAGAGCCCTCGCCCGTTCGGACTTCCTGGTGGCGAGGGGCCGTTGCCAGGGCCGGCACCGGGTGTCAGGGACGAGCCCGAGGCGGACGAGGTGCCCTGATGTGGCCCGCGGGCCCCTCCTCCGTTGTCTAGCGCCTGGGAGCAGCTTCGGCTCCTCCGCCCCGGCTGGAGCGATCTCATCGAGATCCTCCTCGTGGCGGTGCTGCTGTATAGGGTGCTGCTGGTGCTCCAGCGGACCCGCGCCATGCAGATCATGCTGGGTGTGGCGCTGCTGGCGGGGACCTACGGCGCGGCCCGTCTGCTCGATTTCATTCTCATCCGGGCCCTGCTCGAGGCCGTCTTCCAGTACGGCGCCATAGCCGCGTTGGTGGTGTTCCAGCCCGAGCTGCGCGCCGCGCTGGCCCGCCTCGGTCGCAGCCGCATGATCCGCCTCTTCCAGAAGATGGAGGGCAGCAAGGTCATCGACGAGATCGTCGAGGCCGCCGAGCGGCTTTCCCGGGCGAAGCACGGAGCCATCATCGCGATCGAGCGCGACGTCGGGCTGGACGAGTACGCGGAGACGGGCAGCCAGGTCCAGGCGCACGTGTCCGCCGAGATGCTTGCGACGATCTTCACGCCGTATTCGCCGCTGCACGACGGGGCGGTCCTCATCGCCGGAGACCAGATCCGCGCGGCCGGGGCCATTCTGCCGCTGACCCAGACGACCGTGCGGGACCGTTCGCTCGGCACCCGTCACCGTGCAGCGCTGGGGCTGAGCGAAGAGACCGACGCGATCGTAGTCGTGGTGAGCGAGGAGACGGCCCAGGTATCCGTCGCCCTGGGGGGGCGGCTCGAGCGAGGCGTGACCTCGGAGCGGCTCAGGGCCATCGTCTCGGGAGACGCGGCACACCCGGACACTCCCTCGGGCACACCACAGACGCAGCGGGTGGTGGCGAGGGCTTGAAGGGTGTCGAACAGGCGGTGCGGGCCGCGTCGCGTTGACACCTCGGCGACGGCACCCGTAGATTGCCGACGTTCCATGTTCCAGGGCCCGACCAATATCGTCGGGCGCGACCAAACTCATGAATCAGGAGCGAAGTCTCCGTGGCCTCCCAGTATCGGCTGCTGACCCTTTTTGCCGACGGCGGGTGGATGATGTATCCGCTCGTCCTTTGCTCCCTGATCGCGGTCGGCGTGATCATCGCGAAGGCATGGACGCTCTGGGTGGCCCATAGGGGCACTTCCCAGGTTCTTCAGCAGGTCGAGGAGGCGACGCGCGCCGGGGACATCGAGGGCGCGATCCGGATCGCCAGCGACACGCCCGGACCGGCTTCGGCCATTCTCCTCGCCGGACTCCGGCGCATCCAGTCGAAGACGCTCGCCAGCGGTGAGATCGAGTCGGCCGTCGCGACGACGGGCACGATTGAGCTGGCATTCCTCGAGCGCGGTCTGGTCATCCTGGCGACGGTCGCCAACGTGGCTCCGCTCATGGGCTTCCTCGGCACCGTTGCGGGCATGATCATCGCCTTCGCGGCCATCGAGATCGCCGGTGACGTGGACCCGACACTGGTCGCCGGTGGTATCAAAGTGGCGTTGCTCACTACCGCCGCGGGACTCGTCATCGCGGTGCCGGTGAACATCGCGTACAATTTCTTCGTGACCCGGATCGACACGCTGATCGTGGACATGGAGCAGGGGGCCCAGCGGATCATCAATCTCGCGTGGGACCTCGATAAGGAAGGCAAGATCCGCATCCTGTCGAAGAACGCGGCCGCCGCGGCCGGAGTCGGCGCATCGGGACTGCCCCGGCGTCCCGACGCATCGACGCCCACCGGCGTGGCTTCGGACAAGCCGGGCACGTCGTCGAGGCCGGCCGCGCCCGACAAGCCGAGCCAAGAGTAAACGGAACCTCTGAGGGGCCTTTCCAGTACCTCCTGATACCACACGAGGGCGAAAAGACATGGCAGTTCTGAATCAGAAGAAGCAGCGGGTGAGCGACGAGGTGCCCACCTCGTCGACGGCGGACATCGCCTTCCTGCTCCTGATCTTCTTCCTGGTGACAACGACGTTCCCGAAGGACAAGGGCCTCGCGATCGTGCTCCCGGAGCCGGGCGAGGAGGCACAGGTCAGCCAGAGGAACATCCTCCACCTGATCATCCAGCCGAACGGATTCGTCGAGGTCCGCCGGGGTGAGAGCCAGCAGGTGCAGACGATGAGCGCCTCCGAAGTCGAGGGTCTCTGGCGCCAGGAAGTGGCGGCCAACGAGAACCTCATCGCCGCCGTGAAGACGCATCCGGATGCGTCCT
>Ga0326597_10001432_pt1 | contig 38724 bp, 33 predicted proteins | sample RVTome_12_FD_203789 | JGI IMG/M metagenome (GOLD analysis project Ga0326597, IMG submission 203789) | Soil microbial communities from uranium-contaminated site in the Upper Colorado River Basin, Wyoming, United States - RVT100D185 | ecosystem: Environmental > Terrestrial > Soil > Contaminated >... | reverse complement strand
CGGTGCTCGACTTCGCGACGATCCGGAACAACGAAGGCAACGACCTGCCGTTCATCACGTTCCTGCCGACCTACACCGCGACGGCGTGGTACCACAAGGAGCTGGCGCCCGACCTGCAGGCGGACATAATGAAGACGCTCGACGAGGCGCGGGCCTTCGCCATCGGGGAGTACGCGACGGCACTCTTCAAGGGGAACATGCTCAGCCTGGCCGAGCGCCAGGCGGTGGCGGGGAAGGTGGCGCGGTACACGGGCCTGTCGGCCGAGTTCGTCGAGCAGGCGAACCTGCGCGTCACGCCCGGCCGCTACCGCAAGGAGCTCCTGCGCGACCGGCGGCTGGCGACGGGCCGGCTCGACAGCCGCTACACGTCGATGGACCTCGACGCGGCGGGGGAGACCCAGGAGTTCGACCCGTCGAACCACGCGCTCGCCGGCGCCTACACGTCGCTCTTCGTCGACTATCTGCGGCGCGATCTGAAGTACGAGAGCGACATGATCTACTACACGTCAGGTCCCGTGCGCCCGTGGAACTACGGCGATTACGAGAACCGCTACGCGACGCAGGTGAACGCCCTGCGCGGCGCGATGGCGCGCAACCCGTATCTGAAGGTCTTCGTCGCCAATGGCTACTACGACATGGCCACGCCGTTCTTCGGCACGGAGCACACGTTCCACCACCTCGGGTGGGAGCCCGACTACCAGCAGCGCGTGACGATGGGCTACTACGAAGGCGGGCACATGTACTACATCCGCGTGCCGATGCTGCAGAAGTTCAAGGCCGACGTCGCGGCCTTCATCGCGGCCGCCATGCCGGCCGCGCAGCCGACGACCGAGGGGGGGAGATGAGGCGGGGTCAGCCCCTGATTCGGCCGTCCGCCACCCAGAGGTAGAGCAGGCGCCGCGCGCCGCCCGCGTCGGTGAACACCTCCTCCTTCGCCGGCTCCCAGTCGCCCATACTGAAGGCGTGCGACACGATGCGCGCGCCGGGCTTGAGCTGCCGGGTCAGGATCGGGCGGAGCTTGCGGTTCGATGTTCCCAGCAGGTAGAGCGTGACGACGGTGGCGCGGGAGACGTCGACCGTCATCGCGTCTTGCAACCGGAACTCGACCAGGCCGCTCACGCCGGCGGCCTCGGCGTTGGCGTTCGATTCCGCGATGCGCTCGGGGCTGATGTCCACCCCCATGCCCCGGGCGCCGTACTTCTTCGCGGCCGTGATGACGATCCGGCCGTCACCGCATCCCAGGTCGTAGACCACGTCGTCTTTTTTCACACCCGCCAACTCGAGCATCCGATCGACGACGTCCTGCGGGGTGGGGACGTAGGGCGCCAGGCTCTCCTGATCGGAGGCCGCCTCCGACGCCGCGCGCAGGGCCGGCTGGTCCAGGAGCCAGAGCCAGCCGCCCAGGGCGACGGCCGTGAGGGCCAGGAAGGGCGTGCCGCGAAACCTCATCAGTCACCTCCAGCGGCGGCGGTCCCGCCGCCGGACCGCATCTTACCATCCGGTCCCGGCCGTCCCGCGGAGCCGCCGGGCGACCGGCGCCCCGGCAACCCAATGCGCACACGCCGGTTAGAGTCGCCGACATTGGTGGGCCGAGTGCCCAAGGTCCTTGTTTCTTCTCCGGGGATCAGAAAAGGGTGCGGGTGCCAGAAATCGCGAAAAAGTGGCCGGTTTTCGCACTTTTTCGTTGCCGGAAGGCGGTCCGGTGCGGTATACTGACCATCCGGGCTGGTCGTTCCCGGGCCAAACCTACTCGCGCCTTTCCAACACGGGGGATACCGAATTGACATTTCAGGTGGGCGACAAGGTCATTTACCCGAATCAGGGGCTGGGCGTCGTCGAAGGCATCGAGACGAAGACGATTCTCGGCACGACGTGCGGGTTCTACCACCTCCGCATGATCGCCAACGAGACGACCGTCTTCGTGCCGCTCGACAACGTCGAGGGTGTCGGGCTGCGCCGGGCCATTGCCGACGCCGAGGTGGACAGGCTCTTTATGCTGCTCGGCGACGGGAAGATCGACAACCATCAGAACTGGAAGGGGCGGTTCAAGGACAATTCGGACAAGATGCGCACCGGCTCGATCTACGACGTCGTGGACGTGCTCAAGAACCTGACCTACCTGTCACGGTCGAAGAACCTGTCGTTCCGCGAGAAGCGGATGCTGGATCGCGCCCGGTTCCTGGTGGTGTCGGAGATCGCCGAGGTCGTCAGCGAGCCGAGCGAGTTGGTCGAGGGCAAGGTGGACAGCGCCCTCGATCGGTGCCTGGCCAACAAGAGCCGGGCGTTGGCGCGGTCCAAGGTGGCCAAGGCCACCACGCGCGTGCCGGCGCGCCGGACGGCAAAGGCGTCCTAGTCGCGGGAATTCTGGTGATAGCATGGCCCGGCGCGGGCGACCCGCGCCGGGCCATGCGTGTGTACGAGGCCGCGCCGTGGCGCGGCCGGGAGATCCCGCCGCCGTGCGAACCGCCGTCGCCGCCGCCCGCTCGCTGGCCACCTACGTCGCGGTCTCGCTCTACACGCTGGTGCTGGGCCCGCCGTGCATCCTGGTGGCCCTGGCGTTCCGCTGGCCGGCGCTCGTGTACCGGGTCGGCCTGCTCGGCGTCAGGCTGGGCCTCGCCCTGAGCGGCATCCGCGTCCGGTCCACCGGCAACCGGCACATCCAGCACACCCGTGCCGCTGTCTACTGCGTCAACCACAGCAGCAACGTCGAGCCGCCCGTGGTCTTCGCCGTCCTGCGCGACCTGTTGCCCGGCCTGCGCATCCTGTACAAGGCCGAGCTGCGCAAGCTGCCCGTGCTCGGCCGGGCCTTCGAGATCGTCGGGTTCGTGCCGCTCGACCGCGCCAACCGCGAGCAGAGCCTGCCCGCGATCGACCGCGCCGCCCGGATGCTCACCGGCGGCGCGCCGTTCCTGATCTTCCCGGAAGGCACCCGCAGCCGCACCGGCGACCTGCTCCCGTTCAAGAAGGGGGGTTTCGTCATGGCGCTCAAAGCCAAGGCGCCCGTCGTCCCGATCGCCGTCATCGGCGCCCGGGACGCCATGCGCAAGGGGAGCCCGATCATCTGGCCGGTCACCGTCTCGGTGCGCATCGGCGAGCCGATCGAGACCGCCGGCCTCGACATCGAGGCTCGGGACCGGCTCGTGGCGGAGGCGCGCCGGCGGGTCGAAGAGCTCCTGGCGCAGGGGGGGATCACGGGAAGTGAGAAGTGAGTGAGAAGTGAGAAGTGATTGCCACTCTTGCCCGCACCCTTGCCTTCTCGTTTTCCGCCGGGATCAACCTGTACGCCACGGTGGGCGTGCTCGGCTTGGCGGCCCGCTACGACTGGGTGGAGCTGCCGCCGCAGTTCGAGGTGTTCAACCACGACGTCGTCATCTGGACCGCGCTTGTGCTCTACGCCATCGAGTTCCTGGCCGACAAGATCCCCTGGGTCGACTCGCTCTGGGACACGATCCACACGGTGATCCGGCCGCTGGGCGGCGCGATCATCGCGGTGGCGACGTTCGGAGAGGTGTCGGCGCCCGTCGAGGGCCTGGTGGCGATCGTGGGCGCCGCGCTGGCGGCGACGACACACTTCACCAAGGCGGGCACCCGCGCGATGGCCAATACGAGCCCCGAGCCGTTTTCGAACTGGGTGCTGAGCCTCGGCGAGGACGCGCTCGTGATCGGACTGGCCTTCGTCGCCCTCCGCTGGCCCGTCGCGGCGCTGGCGGTCGTGGCGGCGCTCCTGACCCTGATCGTGGTCTTCGCGGCCGCGATTCTCAGGGGCCTGCGCCGGCGATGGAGGCGGGGGAGAGGCCGATCGCGCTGAGTCGAATCCCGGCCCGGCCCTACCGGGCTCCCACCGAGAAGATCAGCGTCCACGGCGCGAGCGGCACCCCGTCGAGGCTCTCGATGCCCTCGAGCAGCTCGACGCGGACCGTCCGGAAGCGCTCGAGCGGCGCCCCGAACGTGATCTCGAGCACACGAGCCTCGTCGCGGTAGCGGGCGCTGAACGGCGGCACCGCGGGGACCTCGCCGGCGCCTGCCCCGAGGTAGCCGACGCGGATGCGATCACGGAACGACGCCGCGTTCATGTCTCGTGAAAACTGGATGCGGACGTCGCTGGTCGTCGCGATGTCGATGTCGTTCTGGATGGGTGCGCTGAAGGCGACGTCCGGCGGCGGACCGGGCACGGGCACGATCGTCGCGGGCTCGGGCTCCTGGATCTCTTCCAGCGGCGTCGCCGCGCGGATCGCCTGGCCTTCGACCCACACCAGCCCGCCCTGACGCCGGACGATGCCGGACACGCCGATCCACTGTCCGGTATCGACCCGCGCGCGCGGGTCGAGATCGACGTTCCGGCCGCGCGGCCGCAGGTCGGTCACCCAGATTGCGGCGTCGGCCGACTGCAGCACGAAGTCCCACCGGCTCTTGCCCGGCGCCTGCGGCAGGTCGCCGTACAGGTTAGCGCCCCGGAACCGCCCGATCACGTCGACCCGCTGACCTTCGTAGCGCTCGGGCTCGAGCGCGAGGGTACGCACCGAGGGCGCGGGCGGCGTCGGGGGCGTCGAGACGTCGGACACCTTGATCAGCAGCACGTCGCCGCTGGCGGGCCAGCGCCCCTCGGTCTCCAGGTCGAGAATCGACTGTACGTCCACGCCGGCCAGCCGCGCATCGTCTTGCGCGAGACGGCCCAGGTCGAAGGCCTGGCCCCGCACCTCGACGCGCCCGTCGGCGGGCGGCTCCCCGGTGAACTGCAGGTACACGCTTTTCGGGGCGCCCACGCCGAGGAGCACCGTCGTGCGATCCTGCCGACGCAGTTCGCCGCGCACGACGACCGTGCGCCCGGTGAAGAAGACCGGGTAGTTGACGATCGCCGCGGCCGTCGTGGCGAGCCGCGCCGCACCCTGTCCGGGCAATGAGACACCCGCGAGCGTCAGCGCCAGCAGGGAGGAGAGAAACGCGCGCACCCGCTCAGGATAGCAGGAAGCGACGTGAGGAGGGCACGGAGGACATCGACCCAACCAGGGTGGTGCGTGTCTTCGTGGCCTTCGCGCGCGCCGTGGTGAACTCCGGCCCTCCGCTCGAGGGCTACTCCACCTTTTTCTGGGCCCACCGCCCCAGCACCCAGGCCAGCGCGGCGAAGAGCAGGCCGCCGAAGACCATGCCCCACGTGCCTTCGTGCATGAAGGGGATGAGACCCATCGTGTCGGCCGCGTCGGCCTCGGGGATCCACCCGTTGCCGAACATCACGGCGTAGAGGATGCCGGTGATCGAGCCGCCCGCGATCAGGCCCGAACTGAACAGCGTGCCGGCCCCGATCTCGGACTCCTCGGCGTGGCCGGTCTTGCGCTCCACCCAGTGGCGTACGAGGCCGCCACAGAAGATCGGGGCCGTCGTCGCGATCGGCAGGTACGACCCGACGGCGAACGACAGCGAGTGGATGCCGCACAGCTCGAGCGTGATCGCGATGAACACGCCGGTGAGCACCAGGCCCCACGGCAGGTTCTGGCTCAGCAGTCCCTTGATGATCGTCGCCATCAGCGTGGCCTGCGGCGCCGGCAGCGACTCGGAGCCGATCGTCATCACGTCGTGCAGGTACAGGGTCGTGAACCCGATGATTCCCGCCGAAACCACGACCCCGATGATCAGGCCGTTCTGCTGGTGGATGGGTGTCGCCCCGACGATGTAGCCCGTCTTCAGGTCCTGCGACGTCGCACCGGCATTGGCGGCGGCGATGCAGACCACGGCGCCGACGCCGAGCGCGATCGGCGCGTAGAAATCCCCCGTCCAGCCCAGCGCGACGAAGATCGTGCAGGTCAGAATCAGCGTGGCGATCGTCATCCCCGACACCGGGTTCGACGACGAGCCGATGAGGCCGACGATCCGCGACGACACGGTGACGAAGAAGAACCCGAAGATGACCACCAGGACGGCCGAGAGGAAGTTGCCCTGCGTCGGCATGCCCGGTACGATCGCCAGCAGGATCGCCAGGACGAGCGATCCGCCGAGGACGACGATCATCGGGAGATCGCGCTCGGTCCGTACCCTCGCCGTCCCGGCGTTGCGGTCGCCGAACTCCTTCACGCTGTCCCGGAACGACGACACGATCGTCGGCAGCGTGCGGATCAGGGTGATGATGCCGGCGGCCAGCACCGCGCCCGCGCCCGTGTAGCGGATGTAGGCGCTCCAGATCTGGCCCGGAGACATCTCGTTGATCATCAGACCGCTCGCCGGCACCGGCGGCAGCGGCACGGTCATGTAGTTGCCGAGGATGGTCAGCAGCGGCAGCAGGACCAGCCAGGAGAGGACGCCGCCGGCGAACATCACGCCGGCGATCCGCGGGCCGATGACGTAGCCGACGCCCATGTACTCCGGCGAGATGTCGATGTTCAGCGTCGCGTTGGGGAAGATGCCCGTGCGGCCGAACGAGTAGCCGACCGCCGTCCGGAAGATCTGTACGATCCACGACAGCGCCTTCCACACGAAGCCGACGCCGAGCCCCACGAACACCATCCGGGCCAGGGCGCCGCCGCGCTCGCCGGCGACCAGCACGTCGGCGCACGCGGTGCCCTCGGGGTAGGGCAGCACGCCGTGCTCCTTGACGATCAGCGCCCGGCGCAGGGGCACCATCATCAACACCCCGAGAATGCCCCCGGCGAACGCCAGCAGCGTGATCTGGAGGTAGTTGAAGTAGCCCGGGCCGCGGGGCGTCAGGAAGATCAACGCCGGGATCGTGAAGACGACGCCGGCGGCGACCGATTCGCCCGCCGATCCGATCGTCTGCACGATGTTGTTCTCGAGGATCGTCGAGCCGCCCAGGCGTTTCAGCACCGAGATGGCCAGCACCGCGATCGGGATCGATGCACTGACCGTCAGCCCGGCCCGCAGGCCGAGGTAGACGGTGGAGGCGCCGAAGATCAGCCCGAAGAACGCCCCCAGCACGATGGCCTTGCCAGTGAACTCGGCCGGAGACTGGGTGGCGGGGACGTAGGGCTGAAATGCCGGGCGCGCGGGGGAGCCTGACGACGAGCCGGACGGGGTGGATGCGTGCGCCATGCGGCGAATCTTAGCATGCAGGTTTGGTAGAATCGCTAGCCTTGTGACCACCCCGAACAAGCCTCGGCCCCTGGCCGACCAGATCCCCGAGCTGACGACCAACCGGCTCTCCCTCTACCTGCGCTGCCTGAACGAGCTCGACCAGGCGGGGGTCCGCACCATCTCGTCGAAGGGGATGGCCGAGCAGTTCCAGCTCAACGCGCCGCAGATCCGCAAGGATCTGGCCTACTTCGGCGAGTTCGGGGTCCGGGGCGTCGGCTACTACGTCAAGGAGCTCAAGCGGCACCTTCGCCAGATCCTGGGGCTCGACCGGGAGGTCCGCGTCGCCATTATCGGCGCGGGCAACCTCGGCCAGGCGCTGGCCGACTACCCCGGGTTCCGGCGGGAGGGCTTCACGATCGTCGCGCTGTTCGACGCCGCGCCCGAGAAGATCGGCCGCCAGTCCCGGGGGGGCGTCCCCATCCTCGACATCAAGGCGCTGCGGCGGATCGTCCGGCGCGACCGGGTCGACATCGTCGTTGTGGCGGTGCCGGCCGGCGCCGCGCGGGCCACGGTGAACAAGGTGGTGTCGGCCGGCGTCCGCGCGGTGCTGAACTTCTCCCCCGGCGCGATCCGTGTGCCGCCCGACGTCAAGCTGAAGAACGTGGACCTCACGGTCTCGATGGAGAGCTTGTCGTTCTTCCTCCGTCGGGAGAGGGGACGGGATAGACACGAAAGGCCCACGGAAGGCCCACGGAATTCCCGCGGAATGCCCACGGAGTGGCGCCACGGTTGAACGGCCGTGGCGGCCTCGTTTGAACGACAGGGGTCGAACCGATATGGCTCGAGCGAAAGGCCTTACGCACGTGGACGCCCAGGGCCGCGTCAAGATGGTCGACGTCGGGCGCAAGCCGGTGACCGACCGGGAGGCCGTTGCGCGCGGGGCGATCCGGATGGCGCCGGCGACCGTCCGGGCCATTCGGCGCGGCGCGGTCGCCAAGGGCGACCCGCTGCAGGCCGCCCGGCTCGCCGGCATCATGGCGGCCAAGCGCACGGCCGACCTGATCCCCCTGTGCCACCCGCTGCCGCTCACGCACGTGAGCGTGGACCTCCGGGCCCGCCGCGATGGCTACGAGATCGAGGCGCGGGTGCGCACGTCGGCGCGGACCGGCGTGGAGATGGAAGCGCTGGCCGCGGTCTCGGTGGCCGCCCTCACGGTGTACGACATGGTGAAGGCGATCGACCGCGAGATGGTCATCGGCGACATCCGGCTGGTGGAGAAGCGCGGAGGGAAGAGGGGGGAGTATAGACGAAGTGAGAAGTGAGTTCTCTATGAAGGTCCTCGTCGCCATTTTCAGCGTTACGGACACCTGGACCATCCCGGGCCGCCACGTCGGGATCCTGCGGCAGCGGTTTCCGGACCTTACCTTCGCCCACGCCACCGACCACGACTCGATGGTCCGCGAGGCCGCGGACGCCGACGTGGCGTTCTCGTCGCTCCTGCGCGGAGACGTGCTGGCCGGCGCGCCTCGGCTCAGGTGGATTCATAGCTCGGCGGCCGGCGTCGGCAGCCTGCTCTCGGCCGAGCTGAAGGCACGCCGGGTCCTGCTCACGAATTCCCGCGGCGTCCATGCCGACTTCATTGCCGAGCACGTCGTCGCGGTCACGCTGATGCTGTTCCGCAAGCTGCACCTGGCCGTGCGCCGTCAGGTCGAGGGCCGGTGGGCGCAGGCCGAGATGAACGCGCCGCCGCCGCCTCGGTTGCTGCGCGGCGCGCACGTCGGCGTCGTCGGGCTCGGCGCCATCGGCACCGCCGTGGCGCGCGCGATGGCGGGGCTTGGCGCCGAGGTCCACGGCATCCGGCGCCGGCCCGGCCGCGAGCGTCCCCACGGCGTGAAACGGGTGGGCGCCCCCGAGGAGCTGCCGGCCCTGCTGGCGCGCGCAGACGTGGTCGTGCTGGCGGCGCCGTCGACCGCCGAGACGCGCGGGCTGATCGGGAGACACGAGCTGGCGCTGATGCGACGCGACGCAGTCCTGGTCAACGTCGCCCGCGGCAGACTCGTGGAACAGGACGCGCTGGCTGATGCGCTCGCGCGCGGTGTCATCGCCGGCGCCGCGCTCGACGTCTTCGAACACGAGCCGCCCGACCCCGCCAGCCCGCTCTGGCGCCTGCCGAACGTCGTCCTGACGCCACACACCGCCGGGTTCCGGGCCGACTACTGGGATGTCGTGACGGATCTCTTCAGCGAGAACCTGCGCCGGTACCGGCGGGGCGACACGCTGTTGAACGTCGTCGATCCGGAGGCGGGATACTAACCCCAATTGGCCAATATCAGTGTCAGTTCTTGGTCCTTGGTGCCTGGTGCGTGCTTGGTGCCTGGTCCTTGGTCCGTGTCCCGCTGCGGGCGGTCGCCGCTCCCTTCACCGGTGGTGGCCGGCACGAGCAGCCGTCGGGGGATTCCGCACCAAGCACCACGCACCAAGCACGCACCAAGCACCACGCACCAAGCACGCACCAAGCACCACGCACCAAGCACCAAGCACTGATCGCTTCTTGTCACATCGAGGCTATCCCTAGGCTAACCCGGGACGGCTGACGGCGCACCGCGCACGGCCTGCGGCTCACGGCGCACGGCTTCCGCCTCACGGGCGCACGGCCTCCAGCCCAGGGCGCACGGTTCAAGGCGCATGGCGCACGGCGTCCGTCCACCGGGTGGGTTAGAATCTGCGCTGTGCACGAGGCCGTCATGATCGACCCCGGCGAGCTGACCGCGATCGAGACGCTGGCCGACCTGCCGTTCTTCGTCCTGGGACGACATCCCAAACCGCAGTTCATCGGCCGGTGCCGCGGTGAAGCGGTCTCCTGGCTGTCGACCCGCGAGTTCTTCGACCGCGTGCGCGACGTCGCGCTCGGGCTGCGGACGCTCGGGCTCGACGCGGGCGATCGGATCGGGCTGGCCTCGGAGAGCCGGCCCGAGTGGCTGATCGTCGATTTCGCGGCACACACGCTCGGCCTCGTGCTGGTGCCGATCTACCCGACCCTGACGGCGGCGCAGGCGGGCGCCGTGCTCGCCGACGCCGGTGCGCGGCTCGCGATCGCATCCGACCGGACGCAGCTCGACAAGCTGATCGACGCGCGGCGGCACGCGCCGTCGATCCAGGCGCTCGTCGTGATCGACCCGGATGACGGGCCCGCGGCCGACGCGGTCGCGCTCGACGAGCTGGCGCGGCGGGGCCACGCCGAGATCCTGGCGGGCTGGGGCGTCGCCAAGGCGTACCAGGACCAGGCGCGCGCGCGCGGCGCCGACGACCTCGCGACGCTCATCTACACGTCGGGCACGACGGGCGAGCCCAAGGGCGTGATGCTGACGCACGGGAACATCGTGTCGAACGTGAAGGCGGGGCTGCAGGTGCTGCCCGTCTCGCACGAGGATCTCGCGTTGTCGTTTCTGCCGCTCAGCCACGCGTTCGAGCGAACGGTGGTGTACGCGTACCTCGTCGCTGGCGCGTCGGTCGTGTTCGCCGAGCGTCTCGACTCGCTGGCGCGGGACCTCGTGACGGTGCGCCCGACCGTGATGGCGAGCGTGCCGCGCGTCTACGAGAAGATGTACGCGCGCGTGCTCGAGACCGTGGCGAAGAAGTCGGCGATCGAGCGCGCGGTGTTCCGGTGGGCGATCGGCCTGGGCGGACGGTGGACGACGCGGACGCTCGCGGGCCGGCCGCCCGGCCTGCTGGCGCCGGCGCACCGGCTCGCGGACCGGCTGGTGTTCAGGGCAATCCGCGAGCGGCTCGGCGGGCGGCTGCGGTGTCTCATCTCGGGCAGCGCCGCGCTGTCGCCCGCGATCGGCGAGTTCTTCTACGGCGTCGGGCTGCGAATCATGGAGGGCTACGGCCTGACCGAGACGGCGCCGATTCTCACGGTCAACCCGCTCGACCGGCCGCGGTTCGGCACCGTGGGGCCGCCGCTCCCCGGCATCGAGCTGCGGATCGACGAGGACGGCGAGATCCTGGCGCGCGGGCCCAACATCATGCGCGGCTACTACAACCGGCCGGTGGCGACCGCCGAGGTGCTGCGCGACGGCTGGTTCCACACGGGGGACGTCGGGCGGATCGATCCGGACGGTTTCCTGTCCATCACCGATCGCAAGAAGGACCTGCTCGTGACCTCGGGCGGCAAGAAGATCGCGCCGCAGCCTATCGAGAACGTCCTCAAGCTGGATCCGCTCGTGGTCGAGGCCGTGCTGCTCGGCGAGCGCCGGCGGTTTCCCGCGGCGCTGCTGGTGCCGGATTTCGGCGCGCTCGAGCGGCGCCTGCGCGAACAGGGCGCGCCGGGCGGCTCCCGGGAAGAGCTGGTGCACCGGCCCGACGTCGTCGCGCTCTACCAGGCGCTGGTCGACGAGGTGAACCAGAGCCTGGCGCAGTACGAGCGGATCAAGAAGATCGCGATCCTGCCCGAGGAGTTCAGCATCGAGCGCGGAGAGCTGACGCCGACCATGAAGGTCCGCCGCAAGGCCGTCGAGCAGCGCTGGCACGACGTCATCGAAGCGATGTACGTGGACACCGTGTAGCCGTTCCACGACGCGGCGCGACTCCCTCAGACCCATGCGCACCTCCCGCATCCTTCTCCTGATCGCCGCCGGCGCCGTCGTCGGGTTCTCGATCTTCGGCGCGCTGGTCTATCGTGCGATCGACGTCGAGGAGGTCGCGACCCCCGAAGCGCTGCGCCGCGTCGCGGCCGTGCGGGCGGCGTTCGACGATGCGACGCCCATGCTGGAGCTGGACGGCTCCGGCGCCGTGATCCGGCGGGCGGACCCGCCCCTTGGTGAGCGAAGGCCCCTCGAGCGGCTGGGCGTGCTGACCTACCGCGCGCGCGAGCAGCAGCTGATCCGGGCGAACGTGCCGTTCTGGTTCTTCGCGCTGAAGGGGCCCGCGCTTCAGTTCGCGCTGCGCGGCACGGGGCTCGACCTCGCTCGACTCCAATTGACCGCCGCGGATCTCGAGCGCCACGGTCCCGGCCTGATCATCGACCAGACCGGCGCCAACGGCGACCGGCTGCTCGTCTGGACCGAGTAGCTCCACGCCGCACCACTTCAGCCGTGCTAGGATTCGGCGCGTCGGGCGTTCACGAGCAGACGAGCATGCCGGCTCCCCAGTTGGTCATCTTCGACCTGGGCGGCACGACCATCCGCGATCGCGGCGAGGTGGGCGCCGCCTTTGCGGCGGCGCTGGGTCACGCCGGCATCGGCTTCGATCCCGCCGACCTGACGCAGTGGCGTGGTGCCTCGAAGCGCGAGGTGCTCGCACAGCTTGTCTCGCGGCAAGGTCTGCCGCCTGCCGTTGCCGCCCAGGCCTACGTCGACTTCTCCGCTTCGCTCAAGGGACGATTCTCTGCCACCCGGGATCTCGCCTTCAGCGGCGCGTCCGCCACGTTCGCCCAGCTCAAGGCAGTCGGCGTGCGGCTGGCGCTCAACTCGGGGTTCGATCGCGACATCGTCGACCTGGTGCTGACGTCGGTTCCCTGGCCCTCCGACACGTTCGACGCCGTCGTCTGCGCCGAGGACGTGCCGTGCGGCCGTCCCGCTCCATATATGATTTTTCGGAGCATGGAGCACACCGGCGTCAGTGACGTGCATCGGGTGGCGGTTGTCGGCGACACGCGACTCGACCTGGAGGCGGGCTGGCGTGCGGGCGTGACGTATCGCATCGGCGTCCTTTCCGGGGCACACGATCGCCAGACCCTAGAACGCGCGCCACACACCCATCTCGTCGTCGATGTGGGCGCCGTCGCGGGCATCTGCCTCGGTGCCGACTGACCGACGTTCGCAGCGCGGCGGTGGCCCTGCGCGGGGACCCGCTGGCGGCCAAGGAGCCCAGGGTGATCTCGCGCCTGTGCGTCTATTGCGGATCTTCGGTGGGCGCGCGCGGGGAGTACGCGCGGGCGGCGCGCGAGCTGGGCGCGGTGCTGGCCGGGCGCGGCATCGGGCTCGTCTACGGCGGCGGCAACATCGGTCTGATGGGCGTGCTCGCCGACACGGTGCTCGACGCGGGCGGCGAGGTCATCGGCGTCATTCCCGACGCGCTCGTCGCCCGCGAGATCGCGCACGACGGTGTCACGGAGCTCCGCGTCGTGAAGTCGATGCACGAGCGCAAGGCGCTGATGGCCGATCTCGCCGACGGCTTCATCGCGCTGCCCGGCGGTCTCGGGACGCTCGAGGAGCTGTTCGAGGCGCTCACGTGGGCCCAGCTCGGCCTGCACGTCAAGCCCTGCGGCCTGCTCGACGTGGACGGGTTCTTCGGCGACCTGACGCGGTTTCTCGATCGCGCCGTCGAGGATCGATTCGTGCGCCGCGAGCACCGGGCGATGCTGATCGTCGACACCGACGCGGGGCGGCTGGTGGAACGGCTGGCGCGCTATCACGCACCGCACGTCGACAAGCTGCTCGACCGCGACGAAACGTAACGCGCCGCGGCGCGCCGCGCGCACCAGGGCCGGCACGAGGACGGACCGTCGCGATGAGCCCGGCGGCTGCATCATGGACCTGTCGGTAGTGGTCATGACCACTACCGACCTGTAGGCGTGCACGCGGCCGCGGCTGGCCGTGTTACCATCCGCTCCATATGTCCAGCGATGACGCGGAGCCGCGCATCACCCCGCGCGAGCTGCTCGCGCGCATCGAGGCCGGCACGGCGCCGCCCGTGCTCGACGTGCGGTCGCGTGCGGAGTACGAACAGGGCCACGTGCCGGGCGCGCGACACCTGCCGTTCTGGTCGGTGGTGGTCCGGCGCGAGGAGGTCAGCGCGCTCGGCGAGGGGCCGGTCGTCGTGTACTGCGGCGACGGTCCGCGCGCGGAAATGGCGGCGCTCGCGTTGCGCCTCGGCGGCGTGCGCCACGTCCAGCTGCTCGAGGGTCACATGCGCGGGTGGACGCGCACCGGCCTGCCGGAGGAGGGTGGTCGACCTGGACGATCCGCCTAGAACACCCGCGCGTCCGGCAGCGGCCACCACCGCACCTGCACCTTGCCGATGATGTACTTCTTCGGCACGTAGCGCCAGTGACGGCTGTCGGAGCTGTTGTTCCGGTGGTCGCCCATCACGAAGTAGTAGCCCTCCGGGATCACCTCGGGGCCCCAATCGTCGTGACTCCGGTATTCCGGCGGCACGTAGCTGTCGTCGAGCGGCACCTCGTTGCGGTAGACGCGGCCGTCGACGATCCGCACCGTGTCGCCTTCCTCCGCGATCACCCGCTTGACGAACGACTTCTCCGGGTCGAGCGGGTAGTAGAGCATCACGATGTCGCCGACCTGCGGATCGTGCAGGCGGTAGGCGAACTTGTTCACGATGAGACGGTCCTGGTCCTGAAGCGTCGGGGCCATGCTCTGCCCCTCGACCCGCGCGACCTGGAAGCCGAAGGTCACGATCAGGGTCGCGTACACGGCCGCCGAGGCGAGTGTCTTGAACCACGCCACCAGGGTCTCACCGAGCTGGGCGAGTTGTTGCGAACGATGATCGAGCGAAAGCCGCTGGGCCTCGGGCGCCGCAGGCGCGGCCGGCGGCGGGCCGGATGGCGTCGGGTTGGACGGCTCGAGCGCCAGCCGGGCCGATTCCGGCGGCGTCTCGAACGACGCCTGGTCGGCGCCTACAGCCTCAGGTACTCCCGGAGCCGCTTGGTTTGCGACCGGCTCACCGGGATCTCCGTGGCCTTCGCGTCTTTCATCTTCAGAAGGTAGTTGCGACTGAACCAGGGGACTATCTCCTTTATTTTGTTGATGTTCACGAGATGAGAGCGGTGAACCCGCCAGAAGACCGCCGGATCCAACCGCGCCTGCAGCTCGTCGAGCGTCCTGTAATTAGACGTCCCCGTAACTGTATTAGTTACCACCGTTATCGCATCGTCCACAAGGGAGGCGTGGACGATCTCTTCCACCTGGACGAGCAGGAAACGCTCGCCGACCCGAAGAGCCAGCTGGTGGAGGTGGGCGGCCCGCTTGGCCACCATCGCGGCGAGCCGCTCGAGGGTGGCCGCGTCGAGCAGGCCCTCGGTGGGCCGATCCGACGAGATTCGCCTTCGCGCGCGGTCGACCGCCTGCTCGAGCCGCGCCGCCGCCACCGGCTTGAGCACGTAGTCCACCGCGTTCACGTCGAACGCCTCGATGGCGTACCGGTCGAACGCCGTGATGAAGACGACGTACGGCGTGTCGCCGCGGGCCAGCAGACGACGGGCCACCTCGAAGCCGGTCAGGCCCGGCATCTGCACGTCGAGCAGGATCAGGTCGGGTCGCAGCTGATCGATCGCGTCCAGCGCCTCCGGGCCGTCGGCTGCCTGGCCGACGACCTCCACCCCCGGGATCCCGGCCAGCAGGAAACACAGTTCCTCCCGCGCCAGGTCCTCATCGTCGGCGACCAGCGTACGAATCGCCATGACCCTAGGCCGTGATCCGGTCGGGCACGACCAGCTCCGGAATCTCCAGGCTCGCGCACGTGCCCTCGCCCGGCACGCTCCGAAGCCGGACGCTGTAGTTGGCGCCGTAGATCACGCGCAACCGTTCGTTGACGTTCCTGAGGCCGATGCCCCCCAGCATCGCCTGGTCGAGCCGATCCTCGGTGATGCCGAGCCCGTTGTCCTCGACCTCGATCAGGGCCGATCCGCCCCGCCGGGCGCCCCGGATGACGAGCCGCCCCTCGCCGACCTTGCGCGCCAGCCCGTGCTTGATCGAGTTCTCGACGAGCGGCTGGAGGATCATGGAGGGCACGATCAGGTCCAGGCTGTCCGGGCTGACCTCCTTCTCGATCCGCAGCTTCGGCCCGAAGCGCACGCTCTCGATGTCCAGGTACTCGTCGATGGCCTCCAGCTCCTCGCGCAGCGTCACGAAGTGCTCGTGGCTCCGCAGCAGCCGGCGCAGCAGGCCCGACAGCTTCACGATGAGGGTCCGGGCGGTCTCGGGCTGCGAGCGGATCAGCGAGGAGATCGAGGCCAGCGTGTTGAACAGGAAGTGCGGATGGATCTGGCTGGCCAGCGCTTCCACCTTCGCGGCGAGCAGGAGCTTCTCCTGCTCCTGCAGGCGGTGCTCCACGCGGGCCGTGTTCCAGATCTTGATCGGGATGGCCACCGAGAGCACCGTGGCCAGGATCACGAAGAAGTACATCCAGGGGCCGGTCGGCGCGAGATAGAACAGGTGCTCCACGCCGAACCGGTGACCGAACGCCTGGCGCAGCAGCTCGAGGGCCACGGGTCCGGCGAGCAGGATCACGTGCCACTCGACTTGCAGGCGGCGCAGCATGCGCCAGGCCTGACGGGGGAGCCCGGTGAAGAACAGCGGCGAGAACAGCCAGATCGTTTCCTTCGGGCATACCTCGCGCAGACCGCCGCCGGCGAACCCGCAGCCGACGGCGAAGGGCAGGGCGACGAACTCGCCGGCGATGAGCGCGGGACAGCCGACCAGGCCGCCGACGATGGCCCCGGCGTACGGGCCGGCGATGAGACCCGCCAGGAACGGGCCGGCCAGCATCAGGTCCGCGGCGTTGTAGTTGAGCAGCAGGCGCGCCACCATCCCGGCCGTGAGCGGAACGCCGAGGCCGGCGGCGAACACCAGCCGTTCGGGCCAGTCGCGCTTCTCGGTGAGCAGGATGCGGCGGAACCAGCGAAACCGCACCAGCATCGTGGACAGGATGGCGACGACGGCGAGCTTGACGACGAGGGTCGTCAGCAGAAACTGCTCGGCCGAGAGGAACTTGACTTCCTGAGGCACGGGTCTCACCCTAAGTATAGCATCAACCTGGACTTTCGGGTGGGGCTGGGTCGCCCCGCCGGGCGAAGGATGCTATGATGGCAGGATTCGGCCAACGCCGGGAGGGCACGCGCACATGATTCGTCCGTTCATCGTCGGGTTCGCCACGACGTTCCGGCACATCTTCCGCAAGCCGGTCACGGTCAACTACCCCGATCAGAAGGTGCCGGTGTTTCCGAAGTACCGCGGCAAGCAGGTGCTGATGCGGGACGAGAACGACCTGGAGAAGTGCGTGGCGTGCGGCCTCTGCTCGGTCGCCTGCCCGGCGGACGCGATCTACCTCGAGGCGGCGGAGAACGACGGCACGGTCCAGGCCGGGCCGCGCTATGCGTCGGTCTACCAGATCCACCAGACGCGCTGCATCTTCTGCGGCTACTGCGAGGAAGCCTGCCCGGTCTCGGCGATCTTCATGGGCAAGGACTACGAGCTCGCGGTGTACAGCAAGGACGACTTCATCTGGGACAAGACGGACCTGCTCGTGCCCGCGGCCGGCCAGGCCCCGGCGTCCCGGTAACGTGGCTCTTCCACCCTTCCTCGACGAGCTCGACCGGCGCATCCTCCTGTGCGACGGCGCCATGGGGACGATGCTCTACGCGAAGGGCATCTTCCTCAACCGGTCATTCGACGAGCTGAACCTCAGTCAGCCGGACCTGGTGGCCGAAGTGCACCAGGAGTACGTGCGCGCCGGCGCCGACGTGATCGAGACGAACACGTTCGGCGCGAACCGCATCAAGCTCGGCGCGTTCGGCCTGGCCGATCGCGTGCACGCGATCAACGTGCAGGGCGTGCGGCTCGCGCGGCACGCGGCGCGCGAGCGGGTCTACGTCGCCGGCGCGGTCGGCCCGCTGGGCATCCGCATCGAGCCGTGGGGCAAGATGGGGGTGGACGAGGCCGAGGAGATCTACCGCGAGCAGGTGGCCGCGCTCGTCGACGGCGGTGTGGACCTCTTCATCCTCGAGACGTTCCGCGATCTGAACGAGCTGGGCGCCGCGCTCGCGGCCGTGCGCGCGCTGTCGGCCAAGCCGCTCATCGCCCAGATGACGACCGAAGAGGACGGCAACAGCCTCGACGGCACGCCGCCCGAGATCTTCGCGCCGGAGCTCGAGCGGCGGGGCGCCAGCGTGATCGGGGTCAACTGCAGCGTCGGACCTGCCGCCATGCTCGAGACCGTCGAGCGCATGGCGCAGGTGACCTCCGCGCGGCTGTCGGCCCAGCCCAACGCCGGACGGCCGCGGGAGATCGAGGGACGCAATCTCTATCTCTCGTCGCCCGACTACATGGCCTCGTACGCCCGTCGCTTCATCATGAACGGGGTGAAGCTGGTCGGCGGCTGCTGCGGCACGACGCCCGAGCACATCCGGCAGATCAAGATGGCCGTTCGGGCGCTGGCGCCGGGCCGTGCCCGCAGCGCCACGGTGGCGGCGGGTGCGCCCGCGCCCGTCGCGGCGGTGAAGCCGGTGGCGGCGGCTGAGAAATCGCGCTTCGCCAACGCGCTCGTTCGCGGCCGCTTCGTGCTGGCGGCGCAGATCGACCCGCCGAAGGGATTCCAGGCGGACTCGGTCGTCGAGCAGGCTCGCCAGCTCAAGATCCGCGGCGTGGACGTGGTGAACGTGCCGGACTATCCACGCTCCGGTGCGCGCATGTCGGCCCTGTCGGTCGCGGTGATCATCGAGCAGCAGGCGGGGATCGAGGCGCTGCTGCACTATTCCTGCCGCGACCGCAACCTGCTCGGCATGCAGTCGGACCTGCTCGGCGCCTACGCGATGGGCATCCGCAACGTCCTGCTCGTCACGGGCGAGCCGGTGCCGCGCGGCACGTACCCCGACGCCACCACCGTCTTCGACGTCGACTCCATCGGCCTCACGAACGTCGTCGCGCGGCTCAACCAGGGACTCGACATCGGCGGGAAGGCACTCGGGGCGCCGACCGGGTTCCTGATCGGCGTGGCCGCCAACTCGTCGGCGCGCAACGTCGACGAGGAGGTGCGGCGGTTCGAGTACAAGGTGGAAGCGGGCGCCGAGTTCGCCCTCACGTCGCCGATCTACGACGTCGGGGCGCTCGAGCGGTTCCTCAAGCGCGTCGAGCACGTCCGGATCCCGATCATCGCCGGGCTGTCCCCCTTCGACAGCCTGCGCCGGGCCGAGTACATGGCGAACGAGGTGCCGGGGGTCCAGGTGCCCGCGGCGCTGGTGGACCGCATGCGCGCCGCCGAGACCGCCGGCACGGCCGCCGACGAAGGGCTGGCGATCGCACGCGAAATCGCGGCCGAACTGCGGGGGATGGTTCAGGGGCTGCAGATCGAGGCCTCGCGTCGGAACTTCGAGGCGGCGCTCTCCATCCTGGACGTGACGCGGTGACCTGGAGGCCCGCCGCGCGTGTGGTATAGTCCCGGGCCAGAGACCGGGCGCCGTCCCGTGCGGCGTCGCGACATGCGCATGGACGACATCAGGCCCGAGTCCCGGTTCTGGCAGGAGCACCTGCTGTTCCTCGGTCGGTTCGTCCGCAGTCCGCGGGCGGTGGGCGCCATCGCCCCCAGTTCGCGCCGGCTGGCGTGCCGGATGGTCGAGGGGCTGGAGCTGACCGCCGCCGCGCGGATCGCCGAACTCGGCCCGGGCACCGGGAGCTTCACCGCCGAAATCGCGGCCCGGTTGCCCCCTGACGGTCGCTGCCTGGCGGTCGACCGCGACGAGGCGTTCGTCGCGCGCCTGCGCGCGCGCTGGCCCCGGGTCGAGTGCGTGGCCGGCCGGGCCGAGCGGCTTGTGGCGCTGGCCGAGGCGCGCGGCCTCTCGCCCTTCGACCACGTCGTGTCGGGTCTGCCGTTCGCGAGCCTGCCCGCGGCGACGACCTGCCTCATCCTGGACGCGATTCACGACACCCTGGGGCCCGGTGGCACGTTCACGACGTTCCAGTACGTGCACGCCTTCCCGCTGCCGCCCGCCGCGGCGTTCCGGCGGGCGATGACAGCCCGGATGGGGACCGGCCCTGCGCGCTCGCTCGTCGTCGGCAACCTGCCGCCCGCGTTCGTGCTGCGCTGGCGGCGCGCGGCCTGACCACAGTTCGCACACGGGGCCGGCCGCGTCCGCACGCCCGGCCCAGAGGGGGCATGACGAGCCTGTTTGGGGAGGACAAACGGCGGCCACACGATGACCTCGTCGCGTCGGGGTCGGGCGCGGCGCAGCTCTCGGCCGCGGCGGTCGAGAACGACTTCGTCGAGCGCGTCTACGAGAAGCTGGCGTCGGTCTACGACTTCGCCTTCGGCCCAGCGCTGCACGCCGGGCGACGCCGCGCGGTCGAGCAGATGGCCCCCCAGCCCGGCGATCGGATCCTCGAGGTGGGCGTCGGGACCGGCATCAGCCTCGGCCTGTACCCGCCGGAATGCCGCGTCATCGGCATCGATCTGTCGGCGCCGATGCTCGACAAGGCCCGCAGGCGGCTGAGCGCACAGCGCGAGCCGAACGTCAGCCTGCTCCAGATGGACGCGGCGGAGCTGAAGTTCGCCGACGGGACGTTCGATGTCGTGTACGCGCCGTACCTGATCAGCGTCGTCTCCGAGCCCGCAACCGTGGCGCGCGAGATGCGCCGGGTCTGCCGCCCGGGCGGCCGGATCATCTTCCTGAACCACTTCCGCAGCAAGAACGCCATCGCCTCGCGCATCGAGCGGCTTATCTCGCCGCTCACTGTCCACGTCGGCTTCAAGGCCGACCTCGACCTCGAGACCCTGCTCGCGCAGGCCAACCTCACCCCCGTCTCGATCGAGAAGGTCAACGTCCCGCGGATCTGGTCGCTGGTGACGTGTGTGCGGGATTAGAGACCGGGCGATTGCCCCGACCTCCGGCCTCCGGCCCCAGGCCCCAGGCCTCCGATCAGAACGGTTTCTCCAGCGATTCCGACTGCGCCGTCATCAGCTCCGCGCCCGACTCGGTGATGACCATGTCGTCCTCGAGGCGGACACCGAACTCGCCGCGGATGTAGATGCCGGGCTCGTTGCTGAAGGTCATGCCGGGCTGGAGGGGCAGCGTGTTGCCCCGCACGAGATAGGGCCACTCGTGGCCGTCCATGCCGATGCCGTGCCCGACGCGGTGCGTGAAGTACGCGTAGTCGGGACCGAAGCCGGCGTCGGTGATCACCTTGCGCGCGGCGGCGTCCACGGCGCCGCAGGCCACGCCCGGGCGGGCCGCCGCGAGCGCGGCCGCCTGCGCTCGCTTCTCGATCTCGAACACCTGCTTCATGCGATCGGTCGGCTTGCCGAGCACGAACGTCCGGCTGATGTCGGACTGGTAGCCTTCGACCGTGCAGCCGCCGTCGATGAGGAGGATCGAGCCCTCCACGATCGTTTGCGGCGCAATGGACCCGTGGGGGAGCGCGGAGTACTCGCCGACCTGGACGCCGGCGCCGCCCCGGAACCCGAGCTGCGCGTGCGCCCGCGAGACGAGGTCGGCGAAGTCGCTCTGCGTCATCCCGGGCTCGAGCGCCCGGTGGGCGGCGGCGTACGCCTTCAGGGTCACCTCGGAGGCCAGCCGCATCAGCTCGAGCTCGTGCGCGTCCTTCACCATGCGGCAGCCCGCGGTCACCGACGTGCCGCTGACCACCGACAGCGACGGCGCGGCATGGGCGACGCCATCGGCGAACACGAACCGCACCGTCTCCTCGGCGCCGAGACGCCCGGCCGAGATGCCGCGCGCCTTGAGACCGTCGACGACCCGCCGGTACGGGTTCTCGTCCTCTTCCCACGTCATCACGTCGGCGTCCCCGGCGAGGGGACCGAGCGCGGTCTGCTCCATCGACCGTTCTTCCTCGAACTTCGGCGTGACGACGAACGAGCGGCCCTTGACCGGGATGACGAGCGCGAAGAGGCGCTCGCTCAGACCCCATCGCATGTTGCTGAAGTAGACCATCGACGTGCCGCCGGTGAGCAGGAGCGCGTCGATCTTCTGTTCGGCCATCAGGCGGCGGGCCTTCTCGAGGCGCGCGCGCCGCTCGTCGTTCGTGATCGGCCGGGCCCGGTCCGCCATCGACGTCAGGCTGGCGATCGACTCGGGCATCGGCCGGCGCGTCTGCGGCGCCGCGGAGGCGGCGAACGGACGAAGCGCACCGAGCGCGCTGCCGGCCGAGGCCAGACGGAGAAAGGTGCGTCGGGAAAACATGAAAGCTCCTTGATGGACAATGGCTCTGGGCTCTTGGCGATAGGCTCTAGCCAAAGCCCAAAGCCCAAAGCCCAAAGCCCGTAGCCCGCGGCCGCAGGCCTGCGTGAGTCTATCCGATCATCTCGAGAATCCGCTCGGCCGCCGCGTCGGCACCGTTGGTGGGCAGCGACTCGGGCGGCGCGGGCTGCGCCAGCAGGGCGTCGAGCGCGGCGCCCCACCGGCCAGCGAAGAGCGCGTCATGGTCCAGGTGGCGGCACCGCAGGTAGCGCGGCATCGCCTCGACGAACACGTCGTACTCCACGAACCGCCCGCGCGACGTGTAGAGCATCGCCGTCCGGTTGGCGAGGCACTCGCTGAGGATGCCGTAGCCGGGCTTGGTCACCACGACGTCGACCGCGGCGACCAGGTCCTCGTAGCGCAGGCCCCGCGCGTACATACGCGCCTCGATCACCTCGACCACGCCGGGCGGCGTCGTGCCGGGCGGCCCTGCGGTCCCGCTCGTGAACACCACGCCGTAGCGGTCGAGGCAATCGAGCGACGAGAACCGGAACGTGCTGGTTCCGTAACCGCCGAACGAGACGAGCGCGAGCGGCCGGTCCGCCGGCAGATCCAGGGCGGCCCGGACGTCGGCCGCCGCGTGCCGCGCGTGCCGGGCGATCATCGGGTGATCGCGGACGACGGGGAACGCCGAGAAGCCGCCGCCGATCGGCATCCGCCACGCCTCGGTCGCCTGCGCGTAGGCGGCGCGCAGGGCGGGCAACAGGTCGGGCGCGCCCGCCAGCTCGTCCGGGTACCCCTCGTAGATCCAGTCCCAGGTGAAGTTCGCGAGCGCGACGGACGGGATGGCGGCCATGGCGGCCGCCGCGAACGCGAGCGGCGGGACGTCGCCGACGACGAGCCGCGCGCCGGCGCGGGACAGGCGGCGCACCTCGTCAGCGGCGCGTGCCGGCAGCGTGCGGTGGAACGCGGCGGCGCGCCGGACCGTCTCGGCGGCGTCGAGGCGCAGGCTGTCGATCTGCGCCACGCCCGTGTCGCACGCGCCGCCCTGGAACTCGACCGGGACAGCCAGCGTCCGGTCGAACAGCTCGCGCCCGGCCGACGAGCGGACGACGATCGGCAGACCCGGCGCGCGGGCGCCGAGCGCGTTGATGACCTCGATCTGTCGCGAGGCGTGGCCGAAGCCGTGGCCGGAGATGAAGAAGACGATCAATGCTCGAACGCCACCTTCAGCACGTCGTCGAGCGGCAGCCGATCCTTCCTGGTGCGGCGGATCCAGCTGACCGCGTACTCCTAATCATATCGGGAACCGCGCGCCTGTGGCCCGCAGCCTGAGGCCTTTGCCTGTCAGTAGATTCCCGGGATCATCCTCCACCGCACCTTCGCCCGGTACGCGTCGTACGCGACGCCGAACTCCTCGCGGAGCGAGCGCTCCTCGAAGGCGATCCCGATCACCAGGTAGAGCAGGCTCAGGGCGGTGAACAGCAGGCGGCCGGTCGTCAGGTCCGGCGTGGCGACCATGAGCAGGAGCGTGCCCATGTAGACGGGATGACGGACGAGGCGGTAGAGGCCGCCGGTCTCCAGCCGGCCCGGGACCGGCGAGCTGGCCAGGTGGGCGGGCGCACCGTGGCTCAGCTGCCGGATGCCCGACAGATCGAAGATGTCGATCGACCGGGCGGAGGCGAGCGCGACGAGGACGCCCGTCGCCTGGGCCAGGTAGAAGGGCAGGGCCGCCAGCCCGTCCACGCGGTAGATCCGCCCGGGCAGGTCGCGCCATCCCCAGCAGGCGCCGAAGAACAGCAGGCTGGCCAGCCAGACGTAGATCGACCGTTCGTACGCTTCGGGCACGCGGCGCGTCAGCCACCGTTTGGCACCGGCGCGCGCCATGGCGCTGTGGTGGATCGCGAACGCCGCGAAGAGCCCGGTGTCGATCGCCAGGTTCGTCCAGACGCTCGCTCCCGCCGGTGCCGGGCGTCCGAGCCGGATGGCGTAGAAATAGAGGAAATACGCCAGCGACGCCACGAAGGCGGCGCCGCCGAGCCAGGCGAGGATGCGGGCCGGGAGCCGGATCGGACCGGCTGGCGTGCGGTCGGTCATCGTTCGGTGTCACTATATCGGTGTCACTATATAGGAGTCCGGCCGACACATGAGGGGAGCCCGCGAGCCGCGCGTCGTGATCACCGGCCTCGGTGTGGTGTCGCCCTTCGGCATCGGGCTCGAGCGGTTCTGGGAGGCGGTGCGCGCGGGCCGGAGCGGCGTCCGCGCGATCGACGCCTTCGACGCGTCGGCGTTCCCGTGCCGGGTGGCGGCGCCCGTGCCGCTCATCACAGACGACGACCTGCCGCCGTTCGTCCGGGACGCGAAGCGCGCGGAGGCGGGCGGCCGGCCCGATCCACGGCGCTACTCGAAGGCGTCGCGGATCGGCGTCATTGCCGCCGCGGAGGCCTGGGCCGACGCGGGGCTCGCCGCCGGCGACGCTGGTGCCGGCGTCATCGTCGGGAGCGGCGCGGGCGGCATCGACGTCGCCGAACAGCAGTACCAGGAGTTTTTCGGCGGCGGCTGGAAGCGGGTCACGCCCTACGCGATACCCGTGTCAATCGTCGGGATGGTGTCGAGCGAGATCTCGATCGCGCTCGGGCTGCGCGGGATCAGCCACGTGCTCTCGACCGGCTGCACCAGCTCGACCGACGCGCTCGGCTACGGCGCCGCGCTGATCCGATCCGGCGAGGCGGAGGTGCTGCTCTCGGGCGGCGTGGACGCCTGCGTGACGCCCGGCATGATCTTCGGCTTCTCGAAGATGCGCGCTGTGTCGACCCGCTACAACGACACGCCTGCGCTCGCGTCGCGGCCGTTCGACAAGGGCCGGGACGGCTTCGTGCTCGGCGAAGGGGCCTGGATGGTCGTTCTGGAGCGGGAGGACCGCGCGCGCGCGCGGGGCGCGCGGATGTACGCGGCGATCGAGGGCTACGGATCGACCTGCGACGCCTACCACCGCGTCCAGATGGACCCCGGCGGCGACGAGATCGTGCACGCCATGCGGCTCGCGATCGAACGGGCGGGCCGCGCGCTCGAGGAAATCGGCTACGTCAACTTCCACGGCACGTCCACCGTGTTGAACGACGCGGTCGAAGCGCGGTGCGTACGCCAGCTCTTCGGCCCACACGCCGACCGGCTGGCCGGCTCGTCCACCAAGTCGATGATCGGGCACCCCCAGGGCGCCAGCGGGGCGGCGGGAGTCGTCGTTGCCGCATTGGCGCTCCAGCGAGGGCTCCTGCCGCCGACGATCAACCAGGTCGAGCCCGACCCGGCGTGCGACCTCGACGTCATCCCGAACGAGGCCCGTGCCTCCGAGCCGGCCGCCGCGCTCTGCAACTGCCTCGGGTTCGGGTCGAAGAACAGCGCCCTGGTGATCGGACGGATCAACAGCTGAGGCTCACCGGCTCGCACGACCATCATGCCGGCCAGCGTCACCGTGAGATTCACGTAGACGAATCGCAGGGATGACCCAGACGGCGAACACGAGCGCGCGCGGGCCGGCGCATGGCACGAGCGACGTTCGGCTCCCGCTATAATCCGAACGTGGTTGAAGTCCTGATCGCGGGCGCGGGTCCGGCCGGCTCCGTGGCCGCGCTGGTGCTGGCCCGCGCCGGCGCGCGCGTCCTGCTCCTCGATCGTGCCCGCTTTCCCCGCGACAAGCTCTGCGGCGACACGCTCAATCCGGGCTCGATGGCGCTGCTCCGCCGCCTGGGCCTGGACGCCCTCGTCGAGGCGCGCGGGCTGAAGCTCGACGGGATGGTCGTGACCGGCGAGGGCGGCGTGCGCGTCGAGGGGAACTACGGCGCCGGCATCCACGCGCGCGCGGTCGTGCGCCGCGACCTCGACCAGTGGCTGCTCGCGGCGGCGATCGATGCCGGCGCGCAGTTCGAGGAGGCGGTCCAGGTGCTGGAGCCGCTCGTCCACGAAGGTGACGCGGGCCCCGAGGTGCGCGGGGTCGTCGTGAAGGGCCGCGACGGGCGGCGCCTGCGCATTCCAGCGCTGCTGACGATCGCGGCGGACGGCCGACGATCGGCGCTGGCCGCGGCGGTGGGGCTGGTCAGCCAACCCGCGCGGCCGCGCCGCTGGGCCGCCGGCGGCTACTTCGAGGATGTGACCGCCATGTCCGCGCACGGCGAGATGCACGTCCGTCGGGGCCGCTACATCGGCGTCGCCCCGGTGCCGGGCGGCTTGGTCAACGCCTGCCTCGTGACCGAGGAGCCACGCGGCTTCGAGGACCCGACCGGCCTGCTGCGCGACGCGATCACGGCGGATCCGATGCTGTGTGACCGGTTCGCGCGCGCGCGCATCGCTCGCCCGGCCGTCTCGCTCGGGCCGCTGGCGGTGGATGCCCGCGCCGCGGGTATGCCGGGCCTGCTGCTGGCGGGGGACGCAGCCGGCTTCATCGATCCGATGACGGGCGACGGAATACGCTTTGCGATGCGGGGCGCCGAGCTGGCGGCGGGTGTCGCCCTCGAGGGCTTCGAGCAGGGGCAGGCGCCAGCGCACGTCCGGCTCGACGCCGCACGGCGTCTCGAGTTCGCGCGCAAGCAGCGCGTCAATCGGGCGCTGCGGACGCTCGTCTCGTGCCCGTTCGCCGTGCACGCGGCAGCGTTGGCCGCCGCCGTCGCGCCAGCCGTCCTCCGCCGGCTCATCGCCATCGCCGGCGATGTTCCCTGATGCTCTTCTTGTCCACCGCGGTCGTCGCCCTCTTCCTCGCGGTCGAGACCGCCGTGTCCCTTCGTCACGAGCGGGCGCTTCGCGCGCGCGGCGCCGTCGAGCCGCCCGACGACGTGCATCGGTGGATGCGGATGGCCTATCCCGGGTGCTTCATCGCGATGATCGTCGAGGGCCTGTGGCGGGGCCAGCCGCCGGTGCCGGTCTGGTGGGCTGGCGTCGCGCTCTTCGCGGCGTCGAAGGCGCTCAAGATCTGGGCCATCCACGCGCTCGGTCCGCTCTGGAGCTTTCGGGTGCTCGTGCTTCCCGGCGCGCCGCTCGTCACCACCGGTCCCTACCGCCGCCTGCGCCATCCGAACTACGTGGCCGTCGCCGGCGAGCTCGCGGCCGTGGCGCTCATGTTCGGCGCGCCCGTCGCGGGGCCGGTCTCCATCGTCGGTTTCGGGTGGCTGATGCGGCGCCGGATCGCCGTCGAAGAGAAGGCCTTGACAGGAAGGAGTGACATCGAAACGGAGAAGTGAGAAGTGAGAAGACCGTGACCCCACGATCTGCCGCCGTGGAGGACGCCATGAAGGGCTATAATCGATAAAATCGCCGATGTTGGATGCATAGAGAAGCTACGCGCCGCGTGCCGGCGGGGTCGCCACCCGTGCCACGGGTGATCCTGGCCGTCCTGGTTGCCGCCTGGCTGGCGCCGCCGGCAGCCGTGCGCGCGCAGTCCGGACGCGAGCGCGTGCCGGGCCAGCCGGCTCCCCTCAGCGCGGAGCAGCAGTTCCTGCTTGCGGCGACCGCCGCCCTGGCGCACGGCCGGGCCGACGAGGCGGCATCGCTCGCGAAGGCGCGCGGCGAGGGCGATCCCTCGGCGGCGGCCGTGCTCGCGCGCGTGGCCCTGCGCCACGGCCGCCACGGCGAGGCGCACGCGCGGCTCGAGCCGGCCGCGGCCGCGCATCCGTCCAGCGAAGCGGCGCTCGAGCTGGGCCTCCTGCAGATGACGCTCGGGCAGAAGCCCGAGGCGCGACGCACGCTGTCGCAGATTCTCGCCGACGCCGGCCGATTCCGGACGGCGGACGAGCTGCTGCGGGTCGCGCGCGCGGCGCGCGCGCTCGGACAGTTCCGCTCCGCGAACTCGCTCTTTCGGGAAGCGGCGACGCTCGCCCCGGGCGATCCCGCCGTGAACACCGCGTGGGGAGACCTCTTCCTCGAGAAGTACAACCGCGACGATGCGCAGCGATCGTACCGGGACGCGCTCGCGGCGGACGAGCGGTGGGCACCGGCGCACGCCGGACTGGCGCGCGCGCTGGCCGAGCACGACCCGCCGGCGGCCGCGGCCGCGGCCCGGGCGGCGCTCGAGATCGACGCCGAGCTGATCGATCCGATCCTGCTGGCGGCGGAGCTGGCGCTCGACGCCGACAAGCCCGACGAGGCTCGGGCGCGGGTCGATCGCGTGTTCGCGATCGACCCGCGCAACCTCGAGGCCATCGCGCTCGGCGGCGCGATGGCGTACGTGGAGGGCCGCTCCGCGGAGTTCGAGGCCGAGGTGGCCCGCGCGCTCGCCGTCAACCCCACCTACGGAGAGATCTACCGAAAGGCGGGCGACCTCGCTGCCCGGAACTACCGGTTCGACGAGGCGGTCGACCTCGCCCGACGGGCGATCGCGCTCGAGCCGGACCACGTCCGCGCCTACGCCGACCTCGGCATGCACCTGCTTCGCACCGGCGACGAAGCCGAGGCTCGGCGCGTGCTCGATCGCGCGTTCCGCGCCGACCCCTACGACGTCGTGACGTACAACCTGCTCGGGCTGCTCGACACGCTCGAGTCGTTCGAGACCTTCCAGGTCGGCGACGCGATCGTGCGTCTGCATCCGAACGAGGCGGCGGTGCTGAAGGAGTACGCGCTGCCGATCGTGGAAACGGCGCTCGCGGATTTCTCGACGCGCTACGGTTTCGCGCCCAAGGGACCCATCCTCGTGGAGATCTTCCCGCGGCACGACGATTTCGCGGTGCGGACGCTCGGGCTGCCGGGGATGCTGGGTGCGCTCGGGGCCTGCTTCGGGCGGGTCGTGACGCTGGACTCGCCGCGCGCGCGTCCGCCAGGCACCTTCGACTGGCACGCGACGCTGTGGCACGAGCTGGCGCACGTCATCACCCTGCAGATGTCGAACCAGCGCGTGCCGCGCTGGCTGACCGAGGGCGTGTCGGTCCACGAGGAGGGACGCGTGCGCGCCGCGTGGGCCCGTGACGTGGAGGTGCCGTTCGCGCAGCAGTACCAGCGCGGCGAGGTGCCGAAGATCCGGGATCTCAACGCCGGCTTCACGCGGCCCGACACGATCGCGCTCGCGTACTTCCAGGCCTCGCTCCTCGTCGGGCACATCATCGACACCCGTGGCGAGGCGGGTCTGCACGCGTTGCTGCGCGCGTACGGCGAGGGCCTCGACACCGAGGCGGCGGTTCGCACCGCGCTCGGCGTCAGCGTCGACGAGCTGCAGGCGGGATTCGACGGGCGTCTGGCCACGCGGTTTGCCGGACTGGCGCGCGCGCTCGCGCCGCCCGACGGCGTGGCGCTGGGGGACCTGCAGGATCCGGCGAAGGCGCGTGACCTGGCGATTCGACACCGCGACAGCTATCTCGTGCAGCTCGCGGCGGGCCGGGCACTGGCCGCCGCCGGCGAGCGGGACGCCGCGTTCGCCGCCCTCGAGCGGGCCGCCGCGCTCGTGCCGATGGGCACGGGCATGGGCAGCCCGCACGGGGTGATGGCGGCGCTGGCGCGGAAGGAGGGCGACGTCGCGCGCGCGATGCGCGAGCTGCAGGCGCTCCTCTCCCATGACCACACGAACATCGAGGCGGCGCGCGAGCTGGCCGGGCTCGCGGAGGCGGCCGGCGACAAGGACCGGCAGTGGTTCGCGTACGAGCGCATCGTCGCGCTGGATCCGTACGACCCGGGTGGGCACACAGCGTTCGGGCGCCTGGCGGTCGAGCGCCAGGACGTGGATCTGGCGACGCGCGAGTTCCGGGCCGCGCTTGCTGCGGGGCCGGTCGATGTGGCCTCGGCGCACTGCGACCTCGGGGAGACGTACCTGCTGGCGGGCCGGCGCGCCGACGCCAAACGCGAGGCGCTGGCCGCGCTCGAGATCGCGCCCACCTTCGTGCGCGCGCAGGACCTGCTGCTGAAGGTGGTCGAGGGAGGGCCGTGAGGGCACCGGCGCGGCGCGCGCTCGCGGACGAGAGGCATCCGGGGACGCTCGCCGTCACCGCCGCGCTGGCGCTCGCGCTGGCCGTGAACCTGCCGGCCCCGGTCGCGACGGCCGACGCGCCACGGCAGCGCGACGACCGCTTCGCCGGCCTGTCGTGGACCTTCGTCCGCATCCGCTACAGCGCCTTCACCGTCCCGGGCGGCTTCGGCGACATCCTCAACGAGCCCTGGGCCGTCGACTTCGACGCCGCCGACCAGAACCTGTCCCGGCGCCTCGGCGCCGTGACCGCGATCCGGGTCAACCCCCCCATCGTGCTCACGCTCGAAGACCCGAACCTCTGGTTGTACCCCTGGATCTACATGGTCGAGCCGGGCAACCTGCGGCTGAAGGAGACGGAGGCGCCGATCCTGCGGGAGTATCTCCTGCGCGGCGGCACGCTCACGCTGGATGATTTCCACGGCCCGATCGAGTTCGCCAACGTCGAACGCGAGCTGGGCCGGGTGTTTCCCGGGCGTCCGATCGTGGACCTCGGGACGGATCACCCGATGTTCAGCAGCTTCTACACGATCGATCGCTACCCGCAGATTCCGGGACTCGGCTCCTTCTTCCGGGGCGTGACCTGGGAGAAGGGCGGCTACGTGCCGATGCTCCGCGCGGTGCTCGCCGACAACGGCCGCCCGATGGTGCTCATCAACTGGAACACCGACATGGGCGACGGGTGGGAATGGTCGAACGCGATGGAGTATCCCGGCTACATCAAGTACACGGCGGACGCGTACCGGATGATGATCAACGAGATCACGTACGTGCTGACGCACTGAAGGCTCAGGACCACGGGCACAGGGCGCGAGGCTCGACGCCGGCGCGAACAGGATGTCAATCGGTAACCGACACCCGATAATCGGTACTCACCATGGCCTCTGATCTCGAAGCGGCGGCGGTTGCGGAACGGGTGGTGCAGGGGCGCGCGCGGATTCTGACCGAGGTGCGCAAGGTCATCGTCGGGCAGGACGCGGTGATCGAGCAGGTGCTGATGGCCCTCTTCACCGGAGGACACTGTCTGATCACGGGCGTGCCGGGCCTGGCGAAGACGCTGCTCATCAAGACGCTCGCGGCGATCCTGCACCTGTCGTTCAAACGCATCCAGTTCACGCCGGATCTCATGCCCGCCGACATCACCGGTACCGAGCTGCTGGACGAGGTGCCCGACGGTAAGCGGGCGCTCAGGTTCGTGCCCGGCCCGATCTTCGCCCAGATCCTGCTGGCCGACGAAATCAACCGGACGCCGCCCAAGACGCAGGCGGCCCTGCTCGAGGCGATGCAGGAGTACCACGTGACGTCGGGCCGCCGGAGTTATCCGCTGGAGCGGCCGTTCTTCGTGCTGGCCACGCAGAACCCGATCGAGCTCGAGGGCACCTACCCGCTGCCCGAGGCGCAGCTCGATCGTTTCATGTTCAACATCGTGATGTCCTACCTGTCCGAGGACGATGAAGTGCGGGTCGCCACCGAGACGACGGGCGCCGAGCGGCAGGCACCCGACCGGGTGCTGAGCGGCACCGACATCCTGGAGTTCCAGCAGATCGTCCGGCAGGTGATCGTGTCCGAGGAGATCGCCCGCTACGCCGTGCGCCTGGTGGACGCGTCGCGACCCGGACGCGCCAACGCGCCAGAGTTCGTGCAGAAGTGGGTGAAGTGGGGGGCCGGACTGCGCGCGTCGCAGGCGCTCATCCTGGGTGGCAAGGCGCGCGCGCTGATGCACCGCCGCTATCACGTGTCGGTGGCGGACATCCGCGCGCTGGCGCCCGCCATCCTCCGCCACCGCATCATCCCGAATTTCTACGCCGAGTCGGAGCGCGTCAACTCGGACATCATCGTCGAAAAGCTCCTCGAGACGGTCACCGTGCCGCGGAGTGGCATGTAAGTGTCCAGGAATCCGGAAGCCGCCGACGCCAGGTTCCTCGATCCTGCGGTCATCGCACGGATCGGCACCATGGAGTTGAAGGCGCGCACGATTGTCGAAGGCTTCCTCACCGGCCTGCACCGCAGCCCCTTCAAGGGCTTCAGCGTCGAGTTTGCGGAGTACCGGCCGTACATGCCGGGGGACGATCCGTCCACCATCGACTGGAAGGTCTACGCCCGGACCGACCGATACTATGTGAAGAAGTTCGAGGAGGAGACCACGCTCGACTGTCACGTGCTCATCGACATCAGCGCGTCGATGAGCTACGGCTCCGGCGTGGTGACCAAAGTCGCGTACGGCTCATACCTGGCGGCGTCGCTCGCGTACTTGATGAACCGCCAGCACGACGCCGTCGGGCTCATCGCGTTCGACGACCGGATCGTGACGCGGCTGCCGGCGAGCGCGCGGCCGGGCCACCTGCACGCCGTCCTGCTCACGCTCGAACAGCTCGCCCCCGGTGCGCGGTCCAACGTCTCGAAGCCGCTCCATCAGCTCGCCGAGGCGCTCGCGAGGCGCTCCATGGCCGTGCTCATCTCGGATCTCATCGACGAGCCCGAGGAGGTGCTGAAGGGGCTGAAGCACCTGCGCTTCCGAGGTACCGACGTGATTGTCTTTCACCTGCTCGACACCGCCGAGCTGACGTTCCCGTTCTCGCGGATGAGCCGCTTCGTCGACATGGAGAGCGACGACGAGGTGATGGCCGTGCCCGGTCTCGTACGCGACGACTACCTCAGACGGATCGGCGGACTCATCGAGTTCTACCAGCGTGAGCTGCGCGTGGCCGGCATCGACTACCTGCTGCTCGACACGTCGACGCCGCTCGACTTCGCGCTGCTGTCGTACCTGTCGACTCGGGCGAAGAGGGGGTAGGGTGTTCGGGCTCGCCTTTCTCTACCCGGCGTTCCTGATCGGCGCCCTGGCTGCCGCGGTGCCGGTGCTCCTGCACCTCCTCAAGCGGGAAGTCGCGCCGCCGGTGCGGTTCCCGGCGGTGCGATTTCTGACGCGGTCGCCGGTCGAGCAGACGCGCCGGAAGCGCCTGCGTGAGCTGCTCCTGCTCGCGCTCCGGGTCGCCGCGCTGGTGCTCCTGGCCGGCGCGTTCGCCCGGCCCTATCTGGCGGATCGGCTGGCGGCGTCGGGCGGCGTGACCGTGGTCGCCGTGGACACGTCGTTCAGCCTGTCGTCGCCGGGCCGGTTCGATCGCGTCCGCGCGCTCGCGCGCGAGGCCGTCGACGAGGCGCCCGCCGGCGATCTCGTCGCCATCGTCTCGTTCAGCGACGACGCGGCCGCCGTGAGCGATCCGTCGGCCGATCGCACCGCGGCCCGCCGGGCGATCGACGCGCTCGCGCCCGGCTTTGGTGCGACACGCTATCGCGCCGCTCTCGATCGCGCCCAGGAAATCATCGGCGGCCGCCGCGGACGCATCGTCCTGGTCACCGACCTGCAACGCACCGGGTGGCGCGCCGAGGCGGAGGGCATCGTCGGCGAGGACGTGGACGTCGTGGCCAGGGACGTCGGCGGGCTGCCCTCCAATCTGGGCGTCGCGGACCTGGTGCGCGAGGCCGGCCGCGCCACGGCCGTCATTCGAAACGGGGGCGCCGGCGCGCGCCAGGGACACGTACGCCTGTACCTGAACGGACGCGAGGCGGCCCGCGCCGACTTCGACGCCGCGCCGGGCTCGAGCGTCGACGTCACGTTCGACGTGGAGCTGCCGGCGGCGGGCGTCCTTCGCGTGGCCCTCGACGACCCGACCGGGTTCGCCGCCGACGATGCGCGGTACCTGGTCCTGGATCCGCCGGCGCCGCCGGCCGTGCTGGTGGTGGCGGCACGGGCCGGCCAGGGGGACGAGGCGTTCTACGTGCAGCGCGCCCTCGACGCGACGGGCGACGCGCGACGCTTCCGCGTCGTGACGACCGACGGCGCCGGCCTGCTGTCGGCGCTGGATGAGGGGAGGCTTGGCGGGTACGCGGCGATCCTGCTGCTGGCGACCCGTGGCGTGGACCGGCGCGCAGGAGCGGCGCTCGCGCGGTACGTGCAGGACGGCGGCGGACTGCTGCTCGCCGCCGGCGAGGCGCTCGACGCCGAGATCGTCGTGGGGCTGTTCAGCGGCAGCCTGTCGCTGCGCCTCGATGGGCGCCGGACACCGTCGGCCGTCACGCTGGCGCCGGTGGACGCGCGCCACCCCGTCTTCAGGCCGTTCGGCGCGCTCGCCGGCAACCTCGGGCAGGTCAGGTTCTCGCGCGTCGTGGCGGTGACCGAGGAAGGCTGGCAGGTCATCGCGCGGTTCAGCGACGGAACGGCGGCGCTCGTCGAGCGCCGCGTGGGAGCGGGGCGCGCCATCGTGTTCGCGTCGGATCTGAACTACGAGTGGAACGACTTCCCGCTGCACCCGGCCTTCGTGCCGTTCGTTCACGAACTGGTGGGGTACCTGGCCGGACGCCGCCGCGAGCCGTCGGCCTACCTGGTGTCGGACGCGCCGGCGGGTGCGGCGCGTGAGCCGGGCGTGGCGACGGTCGGCGACCCGCCGCGGACGGTGGCCGTCAACGTGGACCCGCGGGAGTCGGATCCGACCCGCCTGACGCCGGAGGAGTTCGAGGGGGCGATCCGGCGGCTCACCCGCGCCGCGGCGCGCCGGGCGGACGCGGCCGTGCACCAGACCGAGTCGGAGCAGAGCTACTGGCGCTACGGGCTGATGCTCATGCTGATCGCGCTCGCCGCCGAGGGGCTGGTCGGCAAGAGGTTTCCATGAGCCACGAACGAGATCTGCGCGACCTCCTGCAACGGGTGCGGCGGCGGTGGTCCGGCACCGTGTTCATGCGTGCGCTGGCGCGCGGCGCCGGCGGCGCGGCCCTGGTAATCCTGCTCGCCGCCGCGGCCGACGTGTGGCTGTCGCCGCGGGATCTGCCGCTCGTGGCGCTCGGCGCCGCGACCCTGGCGGGTGTCGTCGCATGCGGGGCGTGGGCAGTCTGGCCGCTTCGCACGCGGCCGTCCGACCGCCAGGTGGCCCGTTTCGTCGAGGAGCGCTGCCCGGAGCTCGAAGACCGCCTCGCGTCGGCGACGGCGCTGGCGGGCCGCACCGGCGCCGAACCGATGCGCGGGCTGGTGATCGCCGACGCGGCGGCCCGGGCGCGCCAGATCGAGACGGGAAGCGTCGTGAGCCGCGACGCGCTCGCGCGCGCGACGTGGCAGGCCGCCGCCGCGGTCGCCGTGCTCCTGGTCAGTGGCCTGGTGGGGTGGGCGCCCGCCGCGCGCGTCGTGAGCGCGGCGCGCGCGCACCTGTTGCCGGGCGCGTTGTCGCTCATCGTCGAGCCGGGTGACGCGCGTGTCATCGCCGGCGGACCGTTTCGGGTGACGGCGCGGCTGGCCGGATCGCCGGCGGCGCTCGCCGGGACGACGCCCGCGATCACGGTCACCGTCGCCGGGTCGTCCGCCTCGGCCGCGATGTCACTGGAGGGAGACGCCTTCGCGCTCGACCTGCCGCCGGTCACCGCGTCGTTCACCTACCGCGTGACCGCCGCGCGGGCGGCATCGCCCGAGTACTCGGTGACGGCGCTCTTCCCGCCACGGGTCGAGCGCATCGACGTGAGCTACGAGTACCCGTCCTTTACCGGTCTCGCGCCGCGCACCGAGACCGACGGCGGCGACATCTACGCCCCGGCCGGCACAAACGTACGGCTGCGCGTGCGCGCCGACAAGCCAATTCGCGCCGGCGCGCTCGTGATGGACGGCGGGCGGCGCCTCGAGCTGACGCCCGACGGCGAGGTCGTGCTCGAGGGCGGGCTGCAGATCATTGACGACGGGTCCTACCGCGTCGCGCTGTCCGACGCGGACGGCCTCGAGAGCGCCGGCGAGACCGAGTATTTCATCCGGGTGATGAACGACCGGCCGCCGGACGTCCGGATTCTCCGGCCCGCCGGCGATCGCACAGTGACGGCACTCGAGGAGGTGCCCGTCGAAGCGCGCGCCGACGATGACTACGGCATCGCGACGTTCGAGCTGGTGTACTCCGTGCGCGGCGGCGAGGAACGGGCCGTGCCGCTTCAGGGTGGCGGCGGGCCCACCAGCCGGACGGCGTCGCACATGCTGTTCCTGGAGGACCTCGGCGTCGAGCCCGGCGACTTCATCAGTTACTACGCCCGCGCGCGCGACGTCGCCCGCGGCAAGCGGTCGAGCGAGGGGCGCAGCGACATCTTCTTCCTCGAGGTCAAGCCGTTCGACAGCGAGTTCGAGATGGCGCAGAGCCAGACGGGCGCCGGCTCCGGCTCGGCCTCGCTCGACAGCCTGGTCCGCGCGCAAAAAGACGTGATCAGCGCGACGTGGAAACTGGACCGCCGCCGGCAGGGGGGTCGGTCCGAGGCGGACATCAAGGCGGTCGCCCGCGCCCAGGGGGAACTGAAGCGCCAGGCGGAGGCCGCCCTGGCGAGCGCGCCCCGCGCCTCACGGCGAAGCCGGAGCCTGGCAGGCCAGGACGAGCCGCCGGCCGGAGAGCCGCTGGCCGCCGCGGCCGCGGCGATGGGCCGCGCGCAGGACGCGCTCGACGCGCTGCGGACCGACGCGGCGCTCCCGCACGAGATGCAGGCGCTCAACGAGCTCCTCAAGGCGCAGGCCGAGGTCCGGCGGCGCCAAGTCAGCCGTCAGCAGGCGGGTGGGGGCGGCGGCTCAGGCCGCGCGGACCGGGATCTGTCGGCGCTGTTCGACCGCGAACTCCAGCGTCAGCAGGAGACCAACTACGAAACGCCGCGGAACCAGCGGGACGAGGCGACGGAGCGGAACGACGCGCTCGACGAGATCCGCGAGCTGGCGCGCCGACAGAACGAGCTGAGCCGGCAGCAGCGAGACCTGGCGCAGGCCAGCCTCGACGCCGACGAGCTCAAACGCCAGCTCGAGCGGCTCACGCGCGAGCAGAACGAGCTGCGGCAACGCGCCGAGGAGCTGGCGCGCCGGATGCAGCAGCAGGGCTCGCAGGCGCCGCGCGGCCAGCAGGGTGAGCAGGCGCCGCAGGCCCAGACGGGGGGACAGGCGGGCGGCGAGTCTCTCGAGGGGATCACCGGCGAGATGCGCGGCGCGGCGAGCGACCTGCGGAGGCAGGATCTCGAGTCGGCCTCCGCGCGCAGCGCGCGGGCGGCCGAGGCGCTGCGCGAGCTCGACGAGCGGCTGCGCGGCAGCCGGCCCGGGGCCGCGCAGCGCGCGCTCGGCGAGCTCCAGCTCGAGGCACGGCAGATGGCAGACGCGCAGGCGCGACTCGCGGACGAAGCACAACGGACCAGCGCGCCGGGCGCCGCCGACGCCGCCGAGACGCGCCGGCGCCTCGCGGGCGAGCAGGCGCGCCTCGCGGATCGTGCCGAGCGGCTGGAGCAGGCGGCGACCTCGCTGGGCTCGTCCGGCGACGCGCAGAACCCGCCGGTCGCCGAGGCGCTCGGGGCGATCGCGCAGGCGGATCTCGAGCGCCGGATGCGCGAGGCCGCCGAGGCGCTCCGGCCGCCGGACGCCGGGGCGGACGAGCGTGTCGCGGAGACGAGCGAGGCTGGGGGGAAGGCGGCGGACGCCACCCGGCGTCTGGCCGAGTCGCTGGAGAGCATCGCCGACGCCCTCGAGTCCGCATCGGGTGTGCCGCGAGATGAGGCCGCCCGGGCGCTTGCCGAGCGGCTGGCGCGCGCGCGGGCGCTCGGCGAGCGGCTGGAGGCGCTGGAGCCGGAGATCGCCCGTGCCGGACGCGCCGCCGGGACCGGCCAGGCCGCAGAGCGGTCGACCGGAGAGGCCGGCCGGCAGGGCGGCGCGCGCGGCGGCGGCGCGGCCGCCGACCTGACTCGCCTCCAGGATGAGTACGCGCGCGCCTTGCGCGAGGCGCAGGACCTGCTCGACGACCTCCGCCAGAGCGGGGAAGACACGGGTCGCGGACTGTCCCCCGAGTCGCACCAGTACACGATGGGCGCGCCGGGCACCCAGGCGTTCAAGCAGGACTTCTCGCGCTGGGAGTCGCTGCGGCGGGACGTCGGCCTGGCGCTCGAACGGTACGAGGAGGCGCTCTTGACAGAGCTGGCGGCTGAACTGGCCGACGGCCGGCTGAACGCCGGCGCCAGCGCCGCGGTACTCGAGTCCTACCGTGCGCTGATCGCGAGCTACTACGAGGCGCTCGCGAAGAAGAAGAAATGACCCGATGACCTTCGCGCACCACCTGCCCTGGTGGGCCCTCGTCGCGCTGGTCGCCGCCGCGCTCTTGCTGGCCCGGCGGACGTACGCGGGGCCAGCGGTGCCGCTCACCCGAGGCCAGCGGCTGGGGCTGACGGCGCTTCGGGCGCTGACCCTGCTGCTGCTCGTCCTCTTCCTGCTGCAGCCGGTCGTGTTCGAGCGAGGGGCCGAGCCGCGGGACGCGGTCGTGCCCGTGCTGGTGGACGTCTCGCGAAGCATGGGCCTGGCCGACGCGGACGGCGAGCCGCGCCTGGCGCGCGCGCGCGCGCTGGTCGAGCGGCTCCTGCCGGCACTCGGCGCGGAATTCCAGGTCGAGCTGCTCGCGTTCGGCGAGGGCGTCGAGGTCACGAGCCCAGACGCCCTCGAGGCGTCGGCGGGGCACAGCGATCTGCGGGGCGCCCTCGGGGCGGTCCGCGAGCGCTATCAGGGTCGCACCGTCGCGGGCATCGTCGTCGTGTCGGACGGCGGCGACACGGGGGCTGAGGAAGCGTCGCAGAGCGTCAGCCCGGAGGTGCCCATCTTCGCGATCGGCGTCGGCGCGCGGCGAATCAGCCGAGACCGCGAGGTGACCGCGCTGACGGTGGGCGAAACGCCGCTCGCCGGCTCGGTCGTCGAGCTGGCGGCGTCGGTCGTCAGCCGCGGGTACGGGACCGACCCAATTCAACTGACGGTGGAGGAGAACGGACGACCGGTGCGGGTGCGCCGGGTGGTTCCGGACGCCGACGGCTCGCCCGT